>DGYFR06201__coassemble_531_pt1 | contig 67323 bp, 71 predicted proteins | sample DGYFR06201__metabat2_high_PE_040 | metagenome-assembled genome bin DGYFR06201 | reverse complement strand
GACGAGGTACGGGCGTGCCTGCTTCCCAAGTGGGTGGAATTTGCGCCTGCGCGGTGTCCCTGCCCGTAGGGGCGCGCATTGCGCGCCCGTCCCGCAATGGTTCGCCTGACGAGGTACGGGCGTGCCCACTTCCCAAGTGGGTGGAATTTGCGCCTGCGCGGCGCGAGCGGGCAAGAGGGAGGAAACGACGGTTTCCTCCCTCTTGTCAATCTCCCACCTTCCCTTCAGGGCGCGCTGCGCGCGCAGAGGTAAGTGACGCTTTCCGCCTGCCGCCCGGCAGCTGTTGCGACAGGCATGGTATTGGCTGCCGCCCCGGAGGGCGCTCCCGCGCCGGAACCGGCGGGATTGTCCGCAGTATCAAAAAGAGCGCTATGGAATCTCCATAGCGCTTTTTTACTGTTCGTCCGGAAACACCTTAATATCAAGTGCTTCACAGATTTGGAAAAACAGATCAAGGGAGGGTGTTTTCCGCCCGCTCTCGATCTCATAAATATAAGCCTGTGTCCTGTCGACCATTTCCCCCAACTGCGTCTGCGTCAGCCCCTTTTCCTTGCGCCGCCTGCGGAACAGTGCACGATAATCAACCATTTTACTCTCCTCCACCCGAGTCCGTAGGGCGCGGGAAGGTGAATTGCCGCGCCGCGGCAAGAGAGGCTGGCCTGGGCCACGACCTCGGCGCGCCGCTATCTTGTAAACATTATAGCTGACAGCTATTTTTCCATCAATATGGCTATCAGCCATTGACAAATTGTTTTCTCTATTTTATAATGGCTTAAAGCCATAATAGGAGGCCACACTATGACAAACACCACCTGCACCGAACTCTATAACGATATGATCGAGAACACTTACGACCTGCTCTGCGACATCTGTGTGATCGAGTCTCTTTACCACTGCCGCGCCCAGCTCCCCCACTTCGACACCCTGCCTGCGCTCAGCGCGGAAATCTGGCGCACCCAATGTTTCCTTGACCAGCATGCCCATGATACCGGCACCTGCGGCCGTTTCCTGCTCGACCGCCTTGCAGCAGAAGCGGGCATAGAAAAAGAGCCGTCCTGAGACGGCTCTTTCCTGTTTTGCTCTGCTCTTCAGGTCCGGATGCGCGCATCCATCTCTGCGCTCGCGTGGCTGAGCACCGGGAGCAGCACGGCGCACACGATCACGCCTGCCAGCCCCTGCACGATGTTGAACGGTACGCCGGCCAACACCGCGACCGCTGCCGCGCCGACCGCACTGCCTGCAACGACCTGCATGCCGACCTCATATACAAAATACCCGGCCACCATCACGCACTCCGCGGGGATGCCGCACAGCGCCACGCGCACCGGCGTGTTCATGTGGCCGCGCCCCGCCATGTGGTGATACAGCCAGCCGCCGGCAGCCGCGGTCAGCGCCTTGATGACAAGCGTGCCCGGCATATAGGCAACTGCGCCCGCGAACAGATCGGCCAGCATCGAACCGATGCCCGCCGCGACTGCGCCCAGCCCCGGCCCGAGCAGGATGCCGCAGATCAGCACCAGCCCGTCGCCCAGATGGATGTAGCCGAGCGTCGGCGTGGGGATGCGGATGACCATCGTCGCAACCGTCGTCAGCGCTGCCAAAAGCGCGGTTAAAATGATCGTTCTCGTCTTTTTACTTGTCATATCGGACACCTTCTTCTGTTTCTGACTGTCCTTATTGTATCCCTGTCTTGACCTTTTCAAAAGCACCAGATTTTTCTTTTTTCACAATGCCAGTTTGCGCTGCAAAAAAGCAGCCCGCCGGTTCGGCGGGCTGCCCTCTTATCTGCTGTTTCAGCGCTTGTTCGAACGCTTCCAGATGTGCATTTTCTCCGCATCCTCGATCAGCTGCTCGCGGAAATCCGGGTGCGCGATCGAGATCAGCGCCTCGGCGCGCTCCCAGCTGGACTTGCCCTTGAGGTTGATCATGCCGTACTCGGTGACGACATACTGGGTCGCCGAGCGCGGGTCGGTGACGATCGAGCCGTCGGACAGGGTCGGACGGATGCGGGACGCGATCGTGCCGTCCTTCTGCTTGAAGGTAGAGGACAGGCAGATAAAGCTCTTGCCGCCATTGGACAGATAAGCGCCCATGACGAAATCGAGCTGGCCGCCCGTGCCCGAGATCTGCTTGGTGCCCGCGGACTCCGCGTTCACCTGACCGTACAGGTCGATATCCACCGCGTTGTTGATCGAGATAAAGTTGTCGATCTGCGCGATCACGCGCACGTCGTTGGTGTAGTCCACCGGCACGGACGCACATTCCGGGTTGTCATTCAGGTAGTCATACAGCTTCTGCGTGCCCGCAGCAAAAGCGTATGCCTGACGGCCGCGGTCGATGGTCTTGCAGCGGCCGGTGATCTTGCCCGCCTTGGCGATATCGACAAACGCATCCACATACATCTCGGTGTGCACGCCCAGATCCCTGAGGTCGGAGTCCGCGATCAGCGCGCCAACCGTGTTCGGCATGCCGCCGATGCCCAGCTGCAGGCAGGCGCCGTTCGGGATCTCGGACACGATCAGCTCCGCGACCTTGCGGTCGACCTCGGTCGCCGGGATCGAGCCCATCTGGGGCATGGGGGCGTTGTTGCCCTCGACGATCATATCCACCTCGGAGATGTGGATGCAGTCCTCCATGCCGCCCAGGCAGCGCGGCATGTTCTCGTTGACCTCGACGATGATCTTGTCCGCCACGTCGCAGACCGCGCGCAGGTGGGACGCCTGCGGGCCGAAGCTGAAATAGCCGTGGCTGTCCATCGGCGCTACGACCAGCATCGCCACGTCCACATGGCCGATGTTCTCTCGGTAGAAGCGCGGCAGCTCGGAATAACGCATGGAGGCGTAGAAGCCTGCGCCGGTCGAGATGAACTTGCGCTCGATGCCCGACATGTGCCAGGAGTTCCAGGTCATATGCGCCGCCGGGTCGTCGATCTTATAGATTTCGGGCACGCGCATGAGCACGCCGCCGCGGAAATTGACGTCATACAGGTCGGGCAGGCGCTTTGCCATCGCCTGATCGAGCGCATCCGGCGTGCCGACGCACCAGCCGTAATCCACCCAGTCGCCCGATTTTACAATTTTAACGGCTTCGTCCGCCGTCGTCAGCTTCTGCTGATAGAGAGCCGCGTAATCCATCTTGCAAACCTCCACATTGTCTATTCTTTAACAATTTGGTTTTATTATACTATATCCTCGCTGCGAGGTCAAGACAATGCACGCCACGCGGCACAGGATTTCCGCAAAACGGCAAAAAAATACCCAACAGCAAACCAAAAGTTTTTCTTGATTTTTCGAGATAAAGTGGTACAATGGTAAATGACTTTCACAGTATTATTTTAGGAGGGCACTTCTATGAAAACCAAAAAGCTTCTGGCGCTGCTTCTCGCGGGCGCAATGAGCGCCTCCCTGCTGTCCGGCTGCGGCGGCGGGAACACCAACGCGACCGAAAACACCGACAGCAATACCGCGGAAAACACCGAGGCGGAAAGCGATCTGGCCTATGTACAGGAAAAGGGCACGCTGGTTGTCGGCATCACCGAGTTCGAGCCGATGGACTATCAGAACGCGGACGGCGAATGGATCGGCTTTGATGCCGACATGGCAAAGGCATTTGCCGAAAGTCTGGGCGTAACCGCAGAATTTCAGGTCATCGACTGGGACAACAAGGTCATGGAGCTCGACGGCAAGACCATCGACGTGGTCTGGAACGGCATGACGCTGACCGACGAGGTCACCAGCGCAATGGAATGCACCAACGCTTACTGCAACAATGCACAGGTCGTCATTGTCCCCTCTGATGTTGCCGACCAGTATCAGGATGTTGACAGCGTAAAGGGTCTGTCCTTTGCGGTTGAGTCCGGTTCGGCGGGTATGGCTGAGGTACAGGCGCTCGGCGCTACTTATACCGAAGTGTCCGATCAGGCTACTGCGCTGATGGAGGTTGCCTCCGGCACATCGGATGCTGCGGTCATCGACTCCCTGATGGCGGCTGCTATGGTTGGCGAGGGCACCAGCTACGCAGACCTGACCTACACGGTCGGCCTGAACAGCGAGGAATACGGCGTGGGCTTCCGCAAGGGCTCGGATCTGGCGGAAAAGCTCAACGAATTCTTTAAGACCAGCTATGACGACGGCACGATGATGCAGATTGCTGAACAGTACGGCGTGCAGGCTGCAATTATCGAGCAGTAATATCCGGTATGTAACAATGCTGAAAACAGAGGGCGGCAAACCGCTCTCTGTTTTTGCGCTGTTATCTTGAAATGTCAGGAGATTTTTATTGTAATGGAACAGTTCTTCACACAACTCCCCGTTGTACTCAGCGCGCTGAACGAGGGCTTTTTGCAGACGCTCCGCCTGTTCGCTGTTACGCTGATCGGCGCGCTCCCTATCGGCCTGATCATCTCATTCGGCTCCATGAGCCGTTTCACCCCCCTGCGCGCAGTGACCAAGCTGGTCGTCTGGGTGATCCGCGGCACGCCGCTGATGCTGCAGCTGATGATCATTTTCTACATACCCGGCTATGTGCTGCCGGGCGGTAACCCCTGGCCGGGCGGCGAAGTCGGCCGCTTCATGGCCTGCGCCACCGCCTTTATCATCAACTATTCCTGCTATTTTTCTGAAATTTACCGCGGCGGTATCCAGTCCGTTCCGGTCGGCCAGCAGGAGGCCGGTCTGGTGCTCGGCATGACCAAACGCCAGATCTTTTTCAAGGTCACTCTGTTGCAGATGATCAAGCGCATTGTTCCCCCCATGTCCAACGAGATCATCACGCTGGTCAAGGATACCTCGCTGGCCCGCATCATCTCCCTGCAGGAGGTCATCTGGGCGGGCTATTCTTTCCTGAAGGGCTCGCACGGGTATTCCGGTCTGATCTGGCCGCTGTTTTTCACGGGTGTGTATTATCTGGTGTTCAACGGCATCCTCACCCTGTTCTTCGGCTGGCTGGAAAAGAAGCTCGACTATTTCCGCGCGTAAGGAGGAGCCGCAATGCCTATTCTTGAAGTAAACCATATCAACAAGAGCTTCGGCTCGACCAAAGTGCTGGACGACATCAGCTTTTCGCTCGACCGCGGCAAGGCGCTTGCCATCATCGGCTCGTCCGGTTCGGGCAAGACCACCCTGCTGCGCTGCCTGAACTTTCTTGAGACCCCGAACGCGGGCCAGATCATTGTCAACGGCGAGACCCTGTTCGACGCGGCCGACCACTCTTCCAAGAGCGACGCCGAGATCCGCAAGCGCCGCCTGCATTTCGGCATGGTGTTCCAGTCGTTCAACCTGTTCCCGCAGTATACCGCGCTGGAAAACGTCATGCTGGCAAGCCTGCTGCTCGCCAGGGAGCGTCCGGACTACAAGCAGCGCAAGCGCGAGATCCACGAGGAGATCGAGCACCACGCGATCGAGCTGCTCAGCCAGATGAGCCTCGAGGGCCGCATGAGCCACTACCCGCACCAGCTCTCGGGCGGCCAGCAGCAGCGCGTCGCCATCGCCCGCGCGCTCGCCCTCAAGCCGGACATCCTGTGCTTTGACGAGCCGACCTCCGCGCTCGACCCCGAGCTGACCGGCGAGGTGCTCAAGGTCATCCGCTCACTCGCGGACCAGCACACCACCATGATCATCGTCACCCACGAAATGGCCTTCGCCCGCGACGTTGCCGACCATGTGCTGTTTATGGACGGCGGCGTGATCGTCGAGCAGGGCACGCCCACAGAGCTGTTCGAAAACACCCAAAACGAGCGTACACGCGCGTTTTTGAGCCGTTTTTCGCAAAACAACTAAAACGCAGGAAACCTTACAAAAAGTTTTCAGCATTTTCCACCAAAAACCCATTTACAAACGAGCACAAATACGATAAAATAGTCCCGTATTGAGTATGCGGGGCTTTTTTATTGTCTTTTTGTACAGGATTGCTTGGTTAATTTTTGATGATTTTTTTGTTTATTTGTGTTGAAGTTGTGGCGCGTATTTGCTACAATAGGGGCACAGGACAAAAAGCCCTGCCAAAAGCATAAAAAGCCCGCACGGCCTTTTATAAAATTTTAGAATGGAGATGTTTTAGTTATGGCTATGGATGCTTTCAGCGCCTCCCTGATGCAGGACAAGAGAGAGATCATCATCGCCCCGACCATTTACAAGTTCGCGAACTTCGGCGACTTCGCTGCGGAGTTCAAGCTCGGCGAGCGCGACGTGGTCCTCACCAATGAGTTCATCTACAAGCCCTTCATGGAGGAGCTTGGCCTCAAGAGCAAGTTCGTATTCCAGGAGAAGTTCGGCGCAGGCGAGCCTTCCGAGGCTATGATCGAAACCATGTACGAAGCGATCCCGTACGACTCCTACGACCGCGTAATCGCTGTCGGCGGCGGCGCGATCATGGACCTGTGCAAGCTGCTCGGCTGCAAGCGCCCGAGCTCGGTACATGAGCTGTACTTCAAGCGCGAGCCCGTTGTACATGAGAAGGAAGTTATCGCGATCCCGACCACCTGCGGCACCGGCTCCGAGGTTACCAACATCTCGGTTGCGATCGTTAAGGACGAGAAGGACGGCAAGCTGACCGGCGGCGAGACCAAGCTCGGCCTGGTTTCCGACGACATCATCCCGAACAAGGTCTGCCTGGTTCCGGACCTGCTCAAGACCCTGCCGTACAAGCCGTTTGCGGCTTCCGCGATCGACGCGCTCATCCACGCGACCGAGTCCTTCCTGTCCCCGCACCGCAAGACCGTTACCTCTGAGATGTACTCGGTCAAGGCTATGGAGATGATCCTCGAAGGCTTCCGCCGCATCGCGCTCGAAGGCCCGGACGCCCGCATCGATTACCTCGGCGAGTTCGTAACCGCTTCCCTGTTCGCAGGCATTGCGTTCCTGAAGGCCGGCTGCGCTACCGTTCACGGCATGTCCTTCCCGCTCGGCGGCACCTACCATGTACCGCACGGCGAGTCCAACTACGCTCTGTTCGGCAAGATCCTCGAGCTGTACGACGAGTACGAGCCGAACGGCGAGCTGGGCAAGTTCAAGGAAATCGTTGCCCGCTGCCTGGGCTGCACCAAGGACGACGCTCTGCGCACCCTGAACGTCACCCTTGAGAAGGTTCTGCCGCTCAAGCCGCTGCATGAGTATGGCTTCAAGGAAGAAGACATCAAGAGCTTCCCGATCTCGGTTGAAGCGAACCAGCAGCGCCTGATCACCAACTCCTACCGTCCGTGGAGCAATGAGCTGAGCGAGCGCGTATACCGCGAGTGCTTCTAATCCAGTAAGCGTTTCGCCTGAACAGGGCGGGGACCCCCGCGTTCCCGCCCTGTTTTTTCTTAAAGGGGCCCCGCCCCGCCAGTTTGAAATGAGAAAGGATACTTGATCGCTATGATGACCAAAGACCAGTACATTGAGTCCCTGCGCAAGCTGAAGCTCAACCTGTATATGTTCGGCGAAAAGGTGGAGAACCCGGTGGACAACCCGGTCATCCGCCCCTCGCTCAACTCCTTCGCCGCTACCTATGAGCTGGCCGAGGATCCCCAGTACGAGGATCTGATGACTGCGACCAGCCACATCACCGGCAAGAAGATCAACCGCTTCACTCATATGCACCAGTCGACCGACGACCTGATCAAGAAGGTCAAGATGCAGCGTCTGCTCGGCCAGAAGACCGCAGCCTGCTTCCAGCGCTGCGTCGGCATGGACGCCATGAACGCGGTTTTCTCCTCTACTTATGAGATCGACGAGGCCTGCGGCACCCACTACCACGAGAACTTCGTCAAGTTCCTGACCCGCGTACAGGAAGAGGACCTTGCAGTCGACGGCGCGATGACCGACGTCAAGGGCGACCGTTCGCTGGCCCCCTCCAAGCAGGCCGATCCCGACCTGTTCCTGCACGTTGTAGAGCGCACCCCGGACGGCGTTTACGTCACCGGCGCAAAGGCGCACCAGACCGGTTTCGTCAACTCGCACGAAGTTCTGGTCATGCCGACCATCTCCATGCGTGAGGGCGACGAGGACTACGCGATCTCCTTCGCAGTCCCGACCGATTCCGAAGGCATCACCCTGATCTACGGCCGTCAGTCCTGCGACACCCGCAAGCTCGAGGAGTACAACGACATCGACGTCGGCAACAAGGTATACGGTGGCCACGAAGTTCTGGTCATCTTCGACCATGTATTCGTTCCGAATGACCGCATCTTCCTCAACGGCGAGGTCAAGTTCGCGGGCATGATCGTTGAGCGCTTCGCAGGCTACCACCGCCAGTCCTACGGCGGCTGCAAGGTCGGCGTGGGCGACGTGCTGATCGGCGCGACCGCACTGGCCGGCGATATGGCGGGCTCCTCCAAGGCGTCCCACGTCAAGGACAAGATCATCGAGATGACCCACCTGAACGAGACCCTGTACTGCTGCGGCATCGCGTGCTCCAGCCAGGGCACCAAGACCAAGGCGGGCAACTACCTGATCGACCTGCTGCTGGCAAACGTCTGCAAGCAGAACGTCACCCGCTTCCCGTACGAGATCGCGCGCCTCGCGCAGGACCTCGCGGGCGGCCTGATGGTAACCCAGCCCTCTGAGGCGGACTACCGCAACCCGGCCCTCAAGCCGTACATCGAGAAGTACCTCAAGGGTGTAGCCTCTGTCCCGACCGAGGACCGCATGCGTGTCCTCCGCCTGATCGAGAACATGACTATGGGCACCGCTGCTGTTGGCTATCTGCCGGAGTCCATGCATGGCGCAGGCTCGCCGCAGGCACAGCGCATCATGATTGCCCGTCAGTCCAACCTCGAAATGAAAAAGGAACTGGCTAAGAAGATTGCTCGCATCCAGTAATCTCTGAGCAAATCATAGGCACTCATGGTATGCCCGTGAGTGCCTATGTTCGCAATTTCTATAAAAAGAAGGGGGAAAAACGCGCCATGCTGCGCTGCACCGTGAAATTCTGCGGCGGCTGTAACCCGCGCTATGACCGCGGCGAGGCCTACAACACCGTGCGCTCCTCCCTCTCCGGCGCCGCATCCTTCGCTTATCCCGAGGACGGCGCCCACTATGACGTGCTGCTCATCATCCGCGGCTGCACCGGCTGCCCGTACCTGTACGAGGAGATCGATGCCGCCCACCGCGTGATCATTACCGCGGCGGACGAGATCCCGGCCGCTATCCGTGAAATCGAGCAGATCGCGTCGCAAACGTGACCTCTTGCAAACAAGGTTGCATTTTTATAGAGGAGGATGATAAAGATGAAGAAAGTTAGCATTATCTCCGCGGAGGAAGCTGCCCTCAAAGTACAGGACGGCGATACCATCGCCACCGGCGGCTTTGTAAGCTGCGCCTGCCCGGAGACCCTGTCCAAGGCGCTCGAGAAGCGCTTCCTGGAGACCGGCCACCCGAAAGACCTGACCCTGTTCTTCGCAGCAGGCCAGGGCCACCGCGACGGCACCGGCGGCGACCACTACGGCCATGAAGGCATGGTCAAGCGCGTCATCGGCGGCCACTGGGACCGCGCGCCGCGTCTGGGCGAGCTCGCGCTGAACAATAAGATCGAAGCATACAACCTGCCGCAGGGCGTTATTTCGCATATGTACCGCGATATCGCGGCGCACAACATCGGCACGATCACCCATGTCGGCCTGAAGACCTTCGCCGACCCGCGCAACGGCGGCGGCAAGCTCAACGACGTGACCAAGGAAGATCTGGTCAAGATCGTCAACATCGAGGGTCAGGAGCGCCTGCTCTACAAGGGCTTCCCGATCAACGTCGTATTCCTGCGCGCTTCCTACTGCGACGAATACGGCAACTGCACCGTACATAGAGAGATCGGCCCGCTGGACGTCACCGCGATGGCGCAGGCGTGCAAGAACTCGGGCGGCAAGGTCATCGTACAGGTCGAGAAGATCGTACAGGGCGGCTCGCTCGACCCGAAGCTGGTCGCGATCCCGGGCATCTATGTTGACTCGGTCGTTGTCGGCTCGGACGAAGAGAACATGCAGTGCCTCGGCATGCCGTACGACGGCGCGCTGACCGGCGAATTCCGCATCCCGGTAGACGCGATCCCGCCCATCCCGATGGACGCCAAGAAGATCATCGCCCGCCGCGCTGCAATGGAGCTGCCGCCGGACGCGATCGTCAACCTCGGCACCGGCGCCCCGGAGAAGATCGCCAACGTCGCGGCAGAGGAAGGCATCTCGGACAAGATGACCCTGACCGTTGAGGCCGGCTCGATCGCAGGCGTCCCCTACGGCGGCACCCAGTTCGGCGCTGCGGCAAACGCCATGTGCATCATCCCGCACAACGTACAGTTCGACTTCTATCAGGGCGGCGGTCTGGACGTCGCGTTCCTCGGTCTGGCTGAGACCGCGCCGAACGGCGACCTGAACGTTTCCAAGTTCGGCACCCGTCTGGCAGGCGCGGGCGGATTCATCGACATCACCCAGAACGCCAAGAAGGTCGTTTACTGCGGCACCTTCACCGCGAAGGGCCTCAAGACCGCCTGCGAGGACGGCAAGCTGGTCATCACGCAGGAAGGCGCAAAGAAGAAGTTCGTCAATCAGGTCGAGCACATCACCTTCTCGGGCGACTACGCAAACGAAGTACACCAGCCGGTTCTGTACATCACTGAGCGCGCGGTATTCGAGCTGCGTCCGGAAGGCGTTACCCTGATTGAGATCGCGCCGGGCATCGACCTGCAGACCCAGGTCCTCGACCAGATGGAGTTCGAGCCCAAGATCGCATACCAGCCGGACGGCACCATCAAGCTGATGGACGCCCGCATCTTCCGCGATGAGCTGATGGGCCTCGCGAACGATTAATCTCGGTTTTATTAGTTGTGTGTGTTGTGCAAGTTTTGGGCATATCGTTAAGTCTTTAACAAACTTTGCGAAAACCCCTTGCATTTTCCCACACATTTGATAAAATATTAACGAACTCGAAAGAGAAGTACCACACTGTGCCGGCCCGGCCGGTGCAAGAGAAGAAAAGGAGAAACAGCAAATGAATGTTTACATCTGTTCCGCTGCCCGTACTGCTATCGGTACCTACGGCGGCACCCTCCGTGACGTACCCGCGGCCCAGCTCGGTATCGCCGCTGCCAACGCTGCTGTAGAGCGCGCCGGCGTCGACAAGGCTGCCATCGACGAGTGCCTGTTCGGTCAGGTGCTGCAGGGCGGCGTAGGCCAGAACGTGGCCCGTCAGGTATCGCTCGGCATCGGTATGCCGCTCGAGACCCCCGCTATGACGCTGAACAAGGTTTGCGCGTCCTCCATGCGCGCGATCTCCCTTGGTTCCCAGATCATCCGCTCGGGCGAGGACCAGATGATGCTGGTCGGCGGCTGCGAGTCCATGTCCGGTGCGCCGTATATCTCCCGCAATATGCGCTGGGGCGCCCGCATGAACGACGTCAAGTTCGTCGATATGATGGTTTATGACGGCGTATTCGATGTGTTCAACCAGTACCACATGGGCATCACTGCGGAAAACGTTGCCGAGAAGTACGGCATCACCCGTGAGATGCAGGATCAGATCGGCTACGAGTCCCAGATGAAGGCTGCCAAGGCGATCTCCTCCGGCCGCTTCAAGGACGAGATCGTCCCGATCGAGGTCAAGAAGAAGAAGGAAACCGTTATTTTTGACACCGACGAGCACTGCCGCCCGCAGACCACCCTCGAGGGTCTGGCAAAGCTCCGCCCGGCGTTCAAGAAGGACGGCACGGTCACCGCGGGCAACGCTTCCGGCATCAACGACGCAGGCGCTGCGATGATCATCGCTTCCGAGGATTTCGTTAAGGCGCACGGCCTCAAGCCGCTGGCGAAGATCCGCGCGTTCGGCTCTGTCGGCTGCGATCCGTCCATCATGGGCATCGGCCCGATCGAGTCCACCCGCCAGGCGCTTAAGCGTGCCGGCCTGACCGTTGCCGACCTCGACCTGGTCGAGTCCAACGAGGCGTTCGCTGCGCAGGCTGCTGCTGTCAACCGCGAGCTGGGATTTGACATGGAGAAGGTCAACGTCAACGGCGGCGCGATTGCGCTGGGCCACCCGATCGGCGCGGCCGGCTGCCGTATCACCACCACGCTGATCTACGAAATGATCAAGCGCGACCTGACCATCGGCCTGGCTACCATGTGCATCGGCGGCGGCATGGGCGAAGCCCTGATCGTCGAGCGCGACGAGCTCTGCAAGTAAGCGATATTTCGCAGGGGGCGTCACCCGCCCCCTGCATACAAAATGTTCGGATTTGACCCAAAATCAGGCTGCGGCTTGATTTTGCATAGGGGTATCCCCCCAAATGACATTTGTCAGTATTTTGGAAAGGAAGTCTTTACCAATGACCGATGTAGTAGTTGAGAAAAAGGGCCATGTAGCGGTCGTCAAGATCGAGCACATGAAGGCGATGAACGCGCTGTCCACCGACATGTACGCCCAGCTGGAAGAGGCGTTCGACGAAGTCGCTAAGATGGATGACGTTTACTGTGTCGTCCTGACCGGCTCGTCCACTGTCAATAAGAAGGGCAAGACGGTTAACTCCTTCGTTGCCGGCGCGGATATCGCTCAGATGTCCACCATGACGGTTGAGGAAGGCAAGTTCTTCGGCAACGATTCCAACCGCGTCTGCTGGAAGATCGAGAACTTCAAGCGCCCGGTTATCGCGGCGATCAACGGCTTCTGCCTGGGCGGCGGCTGCGAACTGGCGATGAGCTGTGACATCCGCCTCGCGTCCGAGAACGCGATGTTCGGCCAGCCGGAAGTCGGTCTGGGCATCACCCCGGGCTGCGGCGGCACGCAGCGCCTGGCGCGTCTGGTCGGCGTAGGCAAGGCCAAGGAAATGATCTACACCGCCCGCGGCAACTACACCGCACAGCAGGCTCTGGAAATGGGTCTGGTCAACTACGTTTATCCGCTGGAGAACCTGATGGACGAGGCCATGAAGCTGGCGGAAGAGATCGCAGCGCAGGCGCCGATCGCGGTTTCCCTGTGCAAGGAAGCCATCAACGTCGGCATGCAGACCGACCTGAACTCCGCCCTGAAGTTCGAGGGCAACGTATTCGGCCAGTGCTTCGCGACCGAGGACCAGAAGTACGGCATGGCTTACTTCCTTGACAAGAACAAGGAGAAGCCTGCCAAGGAGTTCAAGAACAAGTAAGCGATCCCCCATCATCCGATTTTCAGCGTGAGAGAGAGGTTATAAAATCATGAAAGTATGTGTATTCGGCGCCGGCAACATGGGCGCACGCATTGCGGAAGTTTTCCTGACCAACGGCCATGACGTCACCATGCTCGATGTAAAGCAGGAGTTCGTCGACCGCGGTGTCAAGACCATCACTAACGACCTGTCCTTCCTCGTAAAGAAGGAGAAGATGACCGAGGAGCACAAGAACGAGCTGCTCGCGTCCCTCAAGACCTCGCTGGACCGCAAGGCTGCTGCCGACGCTGATTTCGTTATGGAAGTCATCCTCGAGCGCATGGATCTCAAGAAAGATCTGCTCAAGGAGCTGGACGAGATCTGCCCGCCGCACACCATCTTTGCTTCCAATACCTCCGCACTGTCCCCCACCGAGCTTGCCGCTTCGGTCAAGCGCTCGGATAAGGTGATCGGCTGCCACTTCTTCAACCCGGCACAGATCATGAAGCTGGTCGAGGTTACCCGCGCGATCCAGACTTCGGACGAGACCTTCAAGACCGCGTTCGACCTGATGGCTTCGCTGGGCAAGACCCCTGTCGCTGTACATGAGGGCCCGGGCTTTGTGGTCAACCGCATCCTGATCCCGATGATGAACGAGGCTATGGGCATCGTTGCCGACGGCATCGCTTCCCCGGCTGACGTTGACATTGCGATGCAGCTCGGCGCCGGCATGAAGTCCGGCCCGCTGCACACCGCTGACCTGGTTGGCCACGACGTCAACCTCGCCATCATGGAGACCCTGTACCGTGAGACCGGCGACCCGAAGTACCGTCCGCATCCGCTGATGCGCAAGATGGTCCGCGCGGGCTGGCTCGGCGTCAAGACCGGCAAGGGCTTCTTCGAGTACGATGAGTTCGGCAAAGAGATCGTAAAATAATCCCTCGCAAAATGAAAGGCTATTGTGCGTTCTGCACAATAGCCTTTTTTATCGTGAAAATCATCCTGATAATTTTTACTCGTTTTGCACAATTTTTATCACCCCTCATTGGGGAAATCGACAAAGTTCTTCTCGGTCTATGGTAATTGTCGATTGAACACGATATAATGTTAAATATCTGGGAAATAGAGCCGAACCAGGGCAGCCGAAGCAACGAAAGCAGTTACATCTGCGCATAAAGCTGCAATAACGGCATATCGCATCCGGTTCGTTCCCAAATGGCCGCCATATACGCCCAGCGTATACAGACTGGTCTCAGAAGACCCCAGCATCACGGCCGCTACCCGTCCGGCATAGCTGTCCGGGCCGCAGCGCTGCATGATTTCGCTGCCGAGCGCCAATCCCCCGCCGCCGGAGATCGGTTTGAGCAGGGCCAGCGCCGTGCATTCCTTGGGAATGCCGAAAAATTGAAAAACCGGCGCCAGCAGGGCCGCCGCAAGGTCGATCGCGCCGGAGGCGCGCAGCATATAAACCACGGTCAGCATGCCTACCATCGTGGGCAGGATGCCGACCGCGGTCTGAAGTCCTTTTTTCGCACCGTGCAAAAAAGTTGGAAAGACATCCACCCCTTTATACAATGCGTATAACCCTGTCCACGCCAACAGGGCAGGGATGAAAGCGCTTTGGAGCAGCTGCATTGTCGTGCCTCCTCATGGATGTTTGACGAAATTTTCAAAATTCAGGAAATAATTTTGGAAATAACAGGCAATTCGACAAAATTTATACTTTGCATATGCAATAATACAAATTGTAATCCCGGTGTGCATTTCCCCCTATTTTTCATCCGGGAACAGCGGCCGCAGCAGTCTGCCGCTGAGCAGGACGACCGCCACCGAGGCGATCGAAGCGCCCCAGACGGGCAGCATGATGTCGAACGGCGCTGCCGCACCGCTTGCGGCGCGCACTGCCGCCACCGTGGAAGGGATCAGCTGAATGGAGGCAGAGTTCAGCGTGATCAGCGTCAGTACGGCATCCGGTGCGCCGCGCCGTCCTTCCAGCGTATACAGCCGGTCGACGGCCTGCAGGCCGAGCGGCGTGGCTGCATTGGACAGGCCGAGCAGATTGGCGGTCACATTGGCGCTGACGGCTTCCATTGCCTGACAGTCCGCAGCCGCTCTGCCGAACAGCGGCCGCAGCAGCGGCATCAGCAGACGCGACAGCTTTGCCGCCGCGCCGGATGCCTGAAGCAGCTCCATCATGCCGCTCCAGAAACACATCAGCCCGGCTACGCTGATCGCCAGCGTAACCGCCTGCGCCGCCCCGCTGCTGACCGCCTCGGTCACAGCGTCCAGACGGCCGGTCACCGCGCCGCAGACCAGCGCAATGATCAGGAATGCAACCCAGATTGCGGAAAGCATCCGCGTCTCCCCTCTCCCGCCCAATCTCCCCCTTAAAAGGGATTTGGTGATAAAAAGATTTTTTTGAAAAGTAACGAAGGAGTGTTTCACACATGAAGTCTACCGGTATTGTTCGCAAGGTTGATGAACTGGGCCGTATTGTGCTGCCCATTGAACTGCGCCGCACCATGAATATTGAGGTAAAGGATGCCTTGGAAATCTATGTGGATGGAGATCAGATCGTGCTGAAAAAGTACGAGCCCTCCTGCATTTTCTGCGGCAACGCAAAGGACATCATCCATTACAAGGGCAAGAATGTTTGCAGCGCCTGCGCGCATGAGCTTGGACTGCTCTGATTAACCGTCTTTTCCCCAGGAACCGGCAACCGTGTGAAATCACCAACCGCTCGTATCATCAATTGGTAAACCTGGCACCTACATAAAGGCCCGGCGCGCAGCGCGGCCGTCCATCATACATCCCTGCGCCTGCATCAGCGCGCAGTACCATCCCCCGGCTGTCCAGCGGACAGCCGGTTTTTTATTGCCCCGCCATGCCGCCGCTCCTCCGCCTGGACGCGGTACTTCTCCCGCGTCGCCATGCCGCCGCGGATATGCCGCTCCTGCTTGTTGGTGCGCAGCACCTCCTGCACGCGCTCATACAGCACCGCATTGAGCGTCTTGAGCCGCGTCGTGATATCCTTATGTACGGTCGATTTGGATACGCCAAACCGTGCCGCGGTCTGGCGCACGGTCGCATTTTCTTCGATCATGTACTGCGCGAGCCGGATCGTGCGTTCTTCGGGTAAGCCTTTCACCGTCGTCCCCCCTGCCTGTTGACGCTTTGACTACTCCCAATTTATGCGCAGCAGCCCCGGGATAGAACGCGGGTTTTGTCGTTTTTTCTGCACTCTTTGCATTAAAACGAATATATATTCTCTTTTGTATGCAAAAAAAATGCGCTGCCGTTACTTCAGCAGCGCATCGATGCCCTTGGTATGGTATTCCACCAGCCGGTTGAGGTTGGTGCGTATCTCGCGCGGGCGGACACGGTTTTTCAGCACCATCACCATGCCGTCGATCAGGTTGCGGGCCATGATCTGCGCGAGCAGCATGCTGTTATCCTCGTCCGCGAGCATGGGCGCGGTCTTGGCGGCCAGCATGTCAATCAGGCTGGCGCGCAGGCCCTCATACCGCGTGCCTTTCGCCTGCTCCATGATCAGCAGCATGCCGTATTTCTCTGCGGTCAGCAGCGACACGAATTCCTCGGTCAGCAGGAACTGGTACTCCCGCTGGCCGGTGCTCGGGTCAAAGCGCTTTTCGCGCAGCCGCAGGATGAGCTTTTTCAGGCCATCCGCCGCGCCGTCGGTCAGCACATAGAACATCTCTTCCTTGCTCCGGAAATAGTGGTAGAAGTTGCTCTTGCTGATGTTCACCTTGTCCGCGATCATCTGGAGCGTGGTGCGGTCGTAGCCCTTCTGCAAAAAGAGGAGCTCGGCCTCGAGCAAGATCTTGTGTCTGATTTCGTCTTTTAAAACCTGCATAATCCAGACCACCTCAATCCCTGCACAATAAAGACTGCCCGTTCTATTCTCCCTTTATTATAACATTCTGCATCTTTTTGTCAACAACACTGCTCCTCCCCTGCCGGTCGGGCATGCAAAACGGGCGCCGGTTTCCCGGCGCCCGTCTGGCGTTTGATGGATATGCTGTTTTATGCGCCGAATACCTTGAGGAAGAAGCCCGCGGCAACCGCCGAGCCGATGACGCCGGCCACGTTCGGGCCCATCGCATGCATCAGCAGGAAGTTGGCCGGGTTGGCCTTCTGGCCCTCGACCTGCGACACGCGCGCCGCCATCGGGACTGCCGAAACACCGGCAGAACCGATCAGCGGGTTGACCTTGCCGCCGGTCAGCTTGCACATAATCTTGCCGAAGAGGATGCCGCCGATCGTGGAGAAGCTGAACGCGATCAGGCCGAGGATGATGATCTTGATCGTATCCCAGGTCAGGAAGGTGTCCGCGACCGCCTTGCAGCCGACCGACAGGCCGAGGAAGATGGTCACGATGTTGCACAGTGCGTTCTGCGCGGTATCGGACAGGCGCTCGGTCACGCCGCATTCACGCAGCAGGTTGCCCAGCATGAGCATGCCGATCAGCGGCGCCGTGTCCGGGATGAGCAGGATCACGATGGTCGCTACCGCGATCGGGAACACGATCTTCTCGGTCTTGGAGACCGGGCGGAGCTGCTCCATCTTGATCTCGCGCTCTTTTTTGGTGGTCAGCAGACGCATGAGCGGCGGCTGTATCATCGGGATGAGCGCCATGTAGGAATACGCCGCGATCGCAATCGCCGGCAGGTAGTCGCGCGCCAGACGCGAGGCAACCAGAATCGCGGTCGGGCCGTCCGCGCCGCCGATGACGCCGATCGCTGCCGCGACCGCGCTCGGGAAGCCGAGCGCCAGCGCCAGCAGGAATGCCGAAAAGATGCCGAGCTGCGCCGCCGCGCCCAGCAGCAGCGAGGACGGCCGCGCGATCAGCGGACCGAAGTCAGTCATCGCGCCGATGCCCAAAAAGATGATGGACGGATAGATCGCGTGTTCCACGCCCTGATAGAACACCCACAGCATGCCGGGGCTTGCGCCGTCAACGGGCGGGTTGAGCATCCCGGTGATCGGGAAATTGGCCAGCAGCATGCCGAATGCGATCGGCACGAGCAGCAGGGGCTCAAACTTTTTGCCGATGCCCAGATAGAGCAGGACAAACGAGATCAGGATCATGATCAGGTTGCGAGGGTCGTCCACCAAGGCAGCGAAGCCCGAACCCGCCAGGATCTCCTGCATCGCTTCAATAAAGGAAAACTGCATACCTCGCGCCCCCTATTACATGGTGCACAGGGTCGTACCGGTTTCCACTGCCGCGCCCTTCTGCACGTTCACCGAGGCTACCGTGCCGTCATGCGGCGCGCAGATCTCGTTTTCCATCTTCATTGCTTCCAGAATGAACAGCACGTCGCCGCCCTTGACCGCCTGGCCCGCCGCGCAGCGGACGTCCAGAATGGTGCCGGGCATGGGCGCCGAAATGACTTCGCCGCCGGCTGCTGCCGGTGCCGCTGCGGGCGCCGGAGCCGGTGCTGCTGCCGGGGCCGGAGCGGGTGCAGGGGCTGCCGCGGGAGCCGGCGCTGCTGCCGCAGGCGCGTCGCCGACCAGAACTGCGCTGACCGAGGCCTTTTCGACCTCTACTTCATACTGCTTGCCGTTGAGCGTTACCATATATTTCATCGTTATTTCCCCCTTAAACCGCCTTGATAGACTTAAATACGAGCTGGTCGAGCGGAATGCCCGTCTCGTGGCTGACGATCGCCATCACGCAGGCCGCCTGCGTTTCATCAATGCCCTCGAGCACCACCTGCGGCGCAGGCTGGGCCGCCGCGGGCGCGGCAACTGCCGGTGCGGCAGGGGCGGGTGCCGGCATGGGCGCCGGGGCCGGCGCGGCCGCCGGACGGTGCTCCACGCCGGAAACTGCGCGGGATACCACGGCAATGATGCCCCAGAGCAGCGCCAGCATGATGAATACAATGACAAAGCCGGACAGTGCGACCATCAGCGCGTCTATCAGGCTGAGCGGATCCTGAACCATGATCAGCCGACCTCCTTAATCGTGTAGCTTGCGGTGAATGTGTTCTCGCGGCGCTGGAAATACTGCTCCGCCTGCTGCGGGAAGGCGATATAGGACAGCACGTCCTCCTCGCAGCGCGCCATGCTGCCAAGGTGCGCCTTGGCTTCCTCGTATTCCGGCGCCAGCGTCTCCGCGAAGCGGCCGGTCATGGGCTGCTCGCCGCCCAGCACCTTTTCCGCCAGCGCCGGATCGATCTTGCCCGGCGCCTTGCCGTATTCGCCCTTGATATAGCTCTTGATCTCCTTGCCGATGTTCTTATACCGCTCGCCAAGGAGCACGTTGACCGTCGCCTGCACGCCGACCATCTGGCTCAGCGGGGTGACGAGCGGCGGATAGCCGAGGTCTGCGCGCACGCGCGGGGTCTCTTCGAGCACCTCGTCGAGCTTGTCGATCGCGTTCTGCGCCTTGAGCTGCGCCACCAGATTGGACAGCATGCCGCCCGGGATCTGGTAGATGAGCGCGTCGGTCTTGGTGGACAGCACATACGGGTCAAACGTGCCGTTTTCCGAGAACTTATCCTTGACCGGCAGGAAGAAATTGTTGATGCGGTTGAGCTCCCTGGTGTCCACGCCGCAGTCGAAGCCCATCTGGGTCAGCGCGTAGACGATGGACTCGGTCGCGGGCTGGCTGGTGCCGCCCGAGAAGCACGAGGTCGCGCAGTCGATGCCGGCCGCGCCCGCCTCCGCCGCCTTGAGGTAGGTCATATAGCCCAGACCTGTGGTGGCGTGCGTGTGCACATAGATCGGCAGGCTGATGTTCTCGCGCAGCGCGGTGACCAGATCATAACACTCCTGCGGCGACATGATGCCCGCCATATCCTTGATGCACAGCGAGTTGCAGCCCATCTCCTCGATCTGCTTGCCGAGCGAGACGAACATCTCAAGGTTGTGGATCGGGCTGAGCGTATAGCAGATACAGCCCTGTGCATGTCCGCCTGCCTTAAGGCACTCATCGACCGCGGTCTCGATGTTACGCAGGTCGTTGAGCGCATCGAAGATGCGGATGATGTCCATGCCGTTTTCCACGCTCTTGCGCACGAAGCGGCGCACCGTATCATCCGAATAATGATGGTAGCCGAGCAGATTCTGCCCGCGCAGCAGCATTTGCAGCTTGGTATGCTTCATATGCGATTTGATCTTGCGCAGGCGCTCCCACGGGTCTTCGTTCAGGTAGCGCAGACAGCTGTCGAAGGTCGCGCCGCCCCAGCATTCGATCGAATGATAGCCGGCCTTGTCCATCTCGTCGAGGACTCCCTCGAAATCGTCAAACGGCATACGGGTTGCGATCAGCGACTGCTGCGCATCGCGCAGTACGGTTTCGGTGATATGCATTTGTTTCACGAATATGCCCCTCCTTTGGCCGCAAAACGGGATATACAAGCGAAACTTACCTACTACCCCATTTTACTTAATTGTATCATAGCACGTTCTTTTCCGACATGCAATGTTTTCATTTTAACAAAGTTTTTTCCGGGATTTTGGTCTGTTTTTCTTTGCCTCCCGGATTGACATTTTTGCGCCCATGCAGTAATATATTAAACAGTATGCACAGTTTTTGTGTCCCTGTTACTGCGCGCACGCAGTATAGCGTAACATAGTATGCCCCCGTACCTCACCGGGATAGAGGGTCCGCCTCCTAAGCGGAATGTAGTGAGTTCGAGTCTCGCCGGGGGTGCCAAAAACAGCCGCGTCAAACCCGTTTGGTTTGCCGCGGCTGTTCGCATATCTCCTCCATCCGCACCATGCCGCGCCGGATTTCGCCGACCATCCGCTTGCAATGCAGCGCCAGGTTCATTATAATAGTCCTGACCTCAAGGTTTGAACCGAAAGAAGGGCTCCCCGTGTATGACTGGCATCTGAACACCTTTATCACAGTCGCCGACTGCGGCAGCTTCCTCAAGGCGGCGGAAAAGCTGTTCATCTCCGCCAACGCCGTCACCAAGCAGATCAACCTGCTCGAAGACCGCTTTAGCGTCAAGCTGTTCCACCGCAGCACTCGCGGGCTCACGCTGACCGAGGCGGGCAGATACATCTATGACGAAGCCCGGCAGATGATCCGCCACGCGGACGCTGTGCTGCAAAAAGCGCGTGCGCTCGAGGGCCGGCAGGCTGCGGTGGTGCACATCGGCGCCTCCCTGATGAACCCTGCGGATGGGCTGCTCGCACAGTGGGACAGGGTCTCTGCCCGCTATCCCCGGATCAAGGTGGAGATCGTCCCGTTCGAGGACACCGCCGCCTCGTTCCGCAGCCTGCTGGACCACCTGGGCAGCCGGGTGGACATCGTCCCCTGCGCCTACAACACACACTACTGGGGCGACCGGTTCCACTCGCTCCATCTGACTGATCTGCCGGTCTGCATCGCCTGCGCGCGCAGCCACCCGCTTGCAGGCAAAAAGCGGCTCTGCCTTGCCGATCTGTACGGCGAGACCGTGATCCTTGCTGCCCATCGCGACGAGCAGGCATCCAAACTGTCCGCCCTGCTTGCGCAGACCGGCCGCATCCGTGTCGAGTCGGTGGACTATTACGACTACAATGTGTTCAATCGCGCGGCGACTTCGGGCGCGCTGATCGTCTCCGCCCCCTGCTGGGCAGGCGTCCATCCCCTGCTGGCAACGCTTCCGGTGGACTGGGATTTCCAGATCGCCTACGGCCTGATCTATCCCCAGGAGCCGCGCGACGAGGTGCTCCAGTTCATTCAGGCGGTCGCCGGCCAGCGTGCATAAATCTTTCCAAAAAAAGGCCCCGGCATGCAGATTCCTGCATGCCGGGGCTTTTTTCAGTTTCCTGCCGCGGGCAGGGGTATCAGGCCGCAAGCGGCAGGGGATATGATCCAACAAAACAGGCACTCACTGTCCGAACAGCCATCCCATGATCTGCGCATCATGCGCGAACAGGTTGCCGCCGCCATGCTGGCTGGGCGAGCCTTGTTCTGCAAAATACGCGGCATCCTTGATGTCCAGCACGAGCAGCCGGTCGATCTCCTCCTCGGAAAGCCCTTCCTGCACATACAGCGCGTACAGGGCATCATAAGCCTCCTGCGTCGGCTCCGAGCCGTAGTATTCGTCGCTCTCCCCGATGACAAAGTACACCGGGGTCCGGCTCTTGACCACCGGCTCATAGGCGCCGTCCCACCGGGAGCTGCAATGCAGATAGGCCGTGAACAGTTCTGGCCGCTTGCCCATCACGAGCGACATGGTCTCCCCGCCGCCCGAGTAGCCGTTGGCATAGACCTTGTCCGGGTCGATGTTGTAATGCCCCAGGAAATATTCGGCCAGCGCGATGGTCTGGTCGGCCGAGGTCTCGCCCCAGTCGCTGAGCTGCGGGGCGACAATAATCATCCTGTCGTTGTACTGCTGCGCAGTGAAGCCAAAGTCCTCCTGCCGCAGGTTTTCCCCTACGCCCTGAAAATACAGCCCCTCATACCCCGGCAGGGTAAAATACAGCGCATAGGGCTCGCTCCCGTCGTAGGTTTCCGGGATGTAGACGTTGTAATGGATGTCCCCTTCCGCCTCGGAATGGAGCACATTGTCCAGCACAAAGCCGCGGTCGGTCTGCGTCCCTTCCGTGACCAGACTGTCATCGGGCTGGGTCTCGGCCGGCGGCGGTGTGTTCTCCTGCGGCGGCGCGGCGCTGCTGCACGTGCCCAGCCCGGTCTGCATGGCCGCCGCGAGCACAAAGGCAAGCAGCCGTTCGAGTGGCGCCATTTCTCTTCATCTTCTTTCCGGTTTGTATTTCCGCCTTTATTATAGGGCCCTTGCCTCGCCAAGGGGAACGAGAAAAAAGCGCTGGCAGCTCCAACCTTATGGTTGGTGCTGCCCCTGTTTTCCTGCATACTGCCGTCGGCTGTTACCCAAAGGTATATACTGCAAAACAAATCGAAACTTCCGCATTTGGGGGACAAATCCTATAATATAGCCAGAGATAATAACCAAAGGAGGAGTTCCACCATGACTTTTCGTGAATTGGGCGACGGCCTGCGCGTCTCGTCGGTCGGCCTCGGCTGCATGGGTTTCAGCCATGCCTACGGCGCGCCCACCGAGCGCGGAGAGGCCATCCGCATGATCCGCGCGGCCTATGACATTGGCTACACCTTTTTCGACACCGCCGAGACATACGGCACCGAGTCCGACCCGCACGACAACGAAAAACTGGTCGGCGCGGCGCTCAAAGACGTACGCGACAATGTGCAGATCGTCAGCAAGTTCGGCATCACCTTTGATCAAACCAGCACAGCAGTCAACAAGCCGCTCATCCCGGACGCCCGCCCGGAGGTCATCCGCGCTTCGATCGAGGGCACGCTCACACGCCTCGGGACCGACCACATCGACCTGTACTTCCAGCACCGCATCGACCCCACGGTCGAGCCGGAGACGGTTGCAGGCGTGATGGCCGACCTCATCCGTGAGGGCAAGATCCTGCACTGGGGCATTTCGGAAGCGAACGAGGACTATCTGCGCCGGGCGCACGCGGTCTGCCCGGTCGCGGCGGTGGAAAACCGCTATTCCATGATGGCGCGCCAGTATGAAGCGCTGTTCCCCGTGCTCGAGGAGCTGGGCGTCGGCCTTGTCGCCTTCTCCCCCATCGCCAACGGCTTTTTGAGCGGCGCCTACGGCAGAGACGCCAAGTTCGACGCCAAATACGATTACCGCAGCAACATGCCGCAGTTCACCCCCGAGGCAGCTGACCAGAACCGCGAGCTGCTCGCGCTGCTCCGCCGCATTGCGGAGGAGAAAAACGCCACCCCCGCGCAGATCTCGCTCGCCTGGATGCTGTGCAAAAAGCCCTGGATCGTCCCGATCCCCGGCACGCGCAAGCTCGAGCGGCTGAAAGAAAACGCCGGCGCGGCCGACGTCCTCCTGACCGCCGACGAGGTCGCGGCGCTGGACAAAACGCTCGATACCATCCCGATGTCCGCCGTATTCGGCGGGACCAAAGTCGTCAGCAAGTAACCCATAAAGCATGATAAGCAGAAAGGAATGACAGAATGATGATGAAAAAACGCAATTGGCTTGCGCTGGCGCTCGCCGGCACCCTGTCGCTCTCCCTGCTCGCAGGGTGCAGCAGCACAGCCGCCGGCAGCGAGGACACCGCATCCGACGACACCGGCGCGCTTGCGATCGCCGACCAGGGCATTTTCTCCGCAGGCGGTACGGTCATCACCTCGGACGGCACCTTTGACGTCTCGAATTATTACACCTCCCGCGCGGGTTCCACCTCGCATGTGGACCATGCCAATGTGCTCTACCAGATCCCCGAGGAGGCGACCGGCCTGCCGATGGTATTCCTGCACGGCTACGGCCAGTCCCGCATGGGCTGGATGACCACGCCGGACGGCCGCGAGGGCTGGTCGGATATGTTCCTGCGCATGGGCCACAGCGTATGGCTGGTCGACCAGCCGCGCCGCGGCGAGGCCGGACAGACCTCGGTTGCAGGCACCATCTCCACCGAACCTTCCGACCAGACCTGGTACACCCAGTTCCGCATCGGCACCTATCTGGACGGCGAATTCACCTACAACGAGGGCTCCCAGTTCCCCGAGGGTGAAGACGTTCTTGACCAGTTCTTCCGCCAGATGACCCCGGACACGGGCATGGATTCGGCAAACGGCGACCAGAACATCGATAACACGGTCGTCGCGCAGGCTGTCGCTGCGGCGATCGACGAGATCTACGAGCGCACCGGGCAGGACTCCATTCTGGTCACCCATTCGCAGGGCGGTCTGCCCGGCTGGGAGATCCCCCGTTACACCGACCATGTGGCCGCTATCGTTGCGATCGAGCCGGGCGGCGCGGCTGAGGTAGACAGCGAGGCCTATAACGCGATGCTCGAGCAGGATATCCCGGTCACCTTCTACTACGGCGACTACATCGGCGAGGAATTCACCGACGTCCCGGCAGCGGCCATGTGGTCCATGATGGCGGCATCCGCGGACACCTTCACCGAAGCCTATACCGCGGCGGGCGGCAACAGCACGGTCGTCCATCTGCCCGACGAAGGCATCACCGGCAACGACCACTTTATGTTCCAGGACATGAACAACGATATGATCGCGGACCACATTGAAAACTGGATTCAGGAAAACGTCCAGAACGAGAACACCCCAGAATAAAGGAGCGAGACACAATGAAAGCGATCTTCAATCGGCTGTCCAGCCTGCTGCTGGCATGCGTGATGCTGTTTTCGCTGGCCGCCTGCGGGCAGGCAGCACCGTCCCCAGAGGGTGAGGCGCAGGCACCTGTGGAGACCAGCCAGCCCACAGAAAACACTCCCACGGAAGAAACCGCGCCGGCAGATGAAACCGCAGGCGGCAGCGTCCTCGTGGCCTACTTCTCTGCCACCGGCAACACCGAAGCCGCCGCAGGCTATATTGCGGACGCGCTGGGCGCGGACACCTTCGAGATCACCCCGGCGGAGCCGTACACCTCGGACGACCTCAACTGGAGCGACGAGGACAGCCGCGTCAGCCGCGAGCACGAGGACCCCTCGCTGCAAACGGTCGAGCTGACCGAAACCACGCCGGAAAACTGGGAGAACTATGACACCGTGTTCATCGGCTATCCGATCTGGTGGGGCATCGCGGCATGGCCGGTGAGCAGCTTTGTAGCGGCCAATGACTTCACCGGCAAGACCGTCATCCCGTTCTGCACCTCGTCCTCTTCCGGCCTCGGCGAGAGCGGCGCGCTGCTCGAGCAGGCGGCTGGAACCGGCGCGTGGCTGGATGGCCAGCGGTTCTCCGGCAGCGTATCCGAAAGCGACGTCACCCAGTGGCTGGACAGCCTCGCCCTGTCCTGACCCCTGAACCACAGAAGGAGCAGTTATGAACAGAAAACGTATGCAGCGTCTGCTGGCCGCAGGCCTGTCCGCCGCGCTGGCGCTTTCGCTGAGCGCCTGCGGCGGCGGTGCAACAGCCGCGCAGAACGATAATACTACCGCCGCCCCGTCCGGCGAAAGCACAGGCGCGGCGCAGCCCGCGGACTACGGCAACAGCCTGATCGCCTACTTCACCGCGGATGAAAACACCGAGCCGGATGCGGTCAGCTCGGCGAGCGTGACCGAGATCGGCGACGAGGAGGTCGGCCGCGTGCGCGCGGTCGCGGACATGATCGCCGCGGAGACCGGCGGCGAGCTGTTCTCCATCCAGACCTCGGTCGAGTACCCCGAGGACGGCGGCGCGCTCATCGACTACGCCGCCGAGGAGCAGGATCAAAACGCCCGCCCCGAGTTGACCACGCACATCGAAAATCTGGATGATTACGACACCATCTTTATCGGCTACCCCAACTGGTGGGCGGATATGCCGATGGTGCTGTACAGCTTTTTCGACGAGTACGACTTTGCGGGCAAGACCATCATCCCGTTCAACGTCCACAACGGCAGCCGCTTTTCGCGCACGATCGAGACCATTCAGGAGCTGGAACCCGAGGCAACTGTCATCGAGGACGGCTTCACGGTCAGCGAACATGATGTAGCAGGGGCGCAGGCGGACGTCGCAAGCTGGCTGGAAGGGCTTGGTTTTAAATTCCCCTTGACTTGAAGTTCACTTCAGCTTGTATACTCGAATCAGACCGGCCGGACAGCCTCACAGCTCACAAAGCGCATCGAACAGACGGCTGTCCGGCCTTTCTGACACCCGTATACAAACGTCCCGAGCTGAAAGCCCTGCCGGAGAATCTGGATGATTACGATACCATCTTCCTTACCGGCACGCCCGAACTGCTGACGAGGTATGCGGAGATGGTGCCGCCGGTGGACGAACAGAAGTAACTGCATCATAACAAACGGAGGAAAAACGATATGAAACAAATCAAAAGGATATGCGCGCTGGCGCTCGCCCTTGCACTCAGCTTCAATGCCACCGCTTTTGCGGCGCTGGACGACACCGGTTACACCGACGTGGACGCGGACGCATGGTATGCGGACGCAGTCTCCTACGTCACGGACAACGGCCTGATGGGCGGCATCTCGTCCACCGCGTTTTCGCCCGAGGACGCGATGACCCGCGCGATGCTCGCGACCGTGCTGTACCGCGCGGCGGAAAGCCCGGCGGTGACCGGCAGCGATGACTTCACCGACACAGCGGACGGCACATGGTACACCGCCGCAGTGCTATGGGCCTCCCAGCAGGGCCTTGTCACCGGCTACGGCGACGGCACGTTCGGCACGGACGACCCGGTATCCCGCGAGCAGATCGCGGCTATCCTGTGGCGCTATGCAGGCAGCCCGGATGCACAGTCCGGCACGGACTTCGCGGATGAGGCTGCGATCTCTGCCTATGCTGCGGACGCAGTTGACTGGGCGCGCGCGAACGGCATCGTAAGCGGCAAGGAAAACAACACCTTTGACCCGCAGGCGGGCGCCACCCGCGCGGAGGTCGCCACCATCCTGCGCGGCTACCTGACGATGGGCGCGCCCGAGGAGCCGACCACGCCGGATGAGGAAACCAATGCGCTGGTCGTCTACTTCTCCGCCACCGGCAACACCGAAGCCGCCGCGGGCTATATTGCAGACGCGGCGAACGCAGACCTGTTTGAAATCACCCCGGCTGACCCCTACACCGCGGACGACCTGAACTGGACCGACCCGGACAGCCGCGTGGTCTATGAGTACGAAAACCCGGACGCACGCGACATTGCGCTGGCAACGGATACGCCGGAAAACTGGGAGGACTATGACACGGTGTTCATCGGCTACCCGATCTGGTGGGGCATCGCCGCGTGGCCGGTGAGCATCTTTGTGGAGGCAAACGACTTCACCGGCAAGACCGTCATCCCGTTCTGCACCTCGTCCTCTTCCGGCCTCGGCGAGAGCGGCGACCTGCTGGAAGAGCTGGCGGGCACCGGCGCGTGGCTGGAGGGCCAGCGCTTCCGCAGCAGCGTCTCTGAGGCCGACGTTGCGGAGTGGGTCAACGTCCTGGGGCTTTGATACAGCAGGAGGCGGCAATATGCAGAACGTACAGGATAAGGTGATCCTGATTACCGGGGCATCCTCCGGGATCGGCGCGGCGACAGCAAAGGTCCTTGCGGCGCACGGCGCGAAGGTCGTGCTCAGCGCAAGGCGCAAAGACCGGCTGCAGCAGCTTGCAGCCGAGATCGGCGAAAACGCGGCTTATCTGGCATCCGATGTCACCCGTCTGGACGACATGAAGGCGCTCACAGCGCTTGCCAAGGAGCGGTTCGGCAAGGTGGACGTGCTGTTTGCCAACGCCGGGATCATGCCCGGCAGCAGCATGTCCGAACGCAAGGTTGACGACTGGATGGCCATGATCGACATCAATATCAAGGGCGTCCTCAACGCAATGGCGGCGGTTCTGCCGGAATTCCTTGCGCAGAAGCGCGGGCATATCATCGTGACCTCCTCCATTGCGGGGACCAAATCCGTCCCCGGGAACGCGGTATATGCGGGCACCAAGCATTTCGTGCGTGCGATGCTCGATTCCTTCCGCACGGAATCCGTCATGGAAAACACCAATATCCGCACCACAACCATCTATCCGGGCGCGATCAAGACCGAGCTGCTCGATACCATCGCGCCCTCGGAAACCAAATCGCAGGTGGAAGCCTTCTACCAGAGCGTTGGGCTCGAGCCGGACGTGATTGCAGACGCAGTGCTGTATGCGATCGCCCAGCCGGATAACGTGGATGTTTCGGATCTCGCGATCCGCCCGAGCAAAGAGGGCTGATCCTTCCCCCATTCTCCCTTTGGGAACAAGAGCAAAAAGGAGTCAGTTTATTATGAAAGTACTTTTGGTCAACGGCAGCCCGCATCCGGAGGGCTGCACCTTCACCGCGCTGTGCGAGGTGGGCGACGCGCTGAGCGCGGAAGGCATTGATACCGATATCATCTGGATCGGCAACAAGCCCCTGTCCGGCTGCATCGCATGCAAGGCCTGCATCCAGAAGAACAAGTGCGTGTTCAATGACACGGTCAACGAATTTCTGGATATTGCCGGCGACTACGACGGCTTCGTGTTCGGCACGCCCGTGCACTGGGGCGGCGCGTCCGGCGGCATCACCTCTTTCCTCGACCGCGCGTTCTACGCCGACCTCAACGGCGGCGGCAACCGGTTCACGCTCAAGCCCGCGGCAACCGTCATCTCCGCGCGCCGCGCGGGCACGACCGCCACCTGGGACCAGCTGAACAAGTATTTCGGCCTGATGCAGATGCCGATCATCACCTCCCGCTACTGGAACATGGTGCACGGCACCAATCCGGACGAGGTGCGGCAGGACCTCGAGGGCATGCAGGTCATGCGCGTCCTCGGCCGCAATATGGCGTTTTTCCTCAAATGCAAGCAGCTGGCGCTGCAAAGCGGCCTGCGCCTGCCCGAGCAGGAGCCGTTCCAGTTCACCAACTTCATCCGCGGCTGAGCCCGCCGGAAGTGTTCACAAAAAAGTTGCAGACGATTCCGTCTACTTATGTTATACTAACATCTGGACGGAATCGTCTGTATTTTTTACCTAAGAAAAGAGGCCCTTTCCCATGATTCTGCTCGATATCGGCAGGCTGCTGCTCGCTATTGCGATCGCATTTGTCTGCGGCAAACTGGTTTCCAAGCTAAAGCTGCCCTCCATTCTCGGCTGTCTGATTGCCGGCATGATCCTCGGCCCGCACGCCGTTAATCTGCTCAGCGACTCCCTGTTAAACGCAGGGTGGTACACGGTCACCGAGAGCATCCTGGAATGCACGGTCGGCCTGATGATCGGCACCGAGCTGATCTGGAACCAGATCAAGCAGTCCGGCAAGCAGATCGTCGTCACCACGATCACCGAATCGCTCGGCACCTTTATTGTGGTCAGCCTGGTATTCGGCGTGATCTTTTACTTCACCGGCATTCCGGTCTACCTCGCGTTCATGTTCGGCGGCATCGCGCTGGCGACCGCGCCCGCGCCCTCGCTTTCCATTGTCAATGAAATGCACACCAACGGCCCGGTCACCAAAACCCTGATCCCGATGGCTGCACTGGACGATCTGGTCGGCGCGCTCGTGTTCTTCACTGTGATCGCGCTGGTGTCCGCGCATATCTCCACCGCGGGCATCCCGGTCGGCGTCGTGCTGTTTCTGGTCTTCCTGCCCGTACTGATCGGCATTGTGACCGGCTTTGTCTCGGGCCTGCTGCTCCGGCGCATGCACACCCCGCGCACCTCGCTGATCATGCTGATCGTGACGCTGCTGGCAACGGCCGGCGTCGGCTTCTTTGTCAACAGCCTGCTGCCCACGCCGGTGCTCAACTTCCTGCTGCTCGGCATGGCCTACTCCACGGTGGTCGCCAACATGATCCCGCCGTCCCAGCTGGACGAGATCATGAAGACCATGAACCCGGTCATCGGCATCGGCCTGATCATCCTCATCCTCAACCTGGGCGCACCGCTGGATTACCACCTGATCTTCGGTGCCGGCCTGTACACCGCGATCTATATCATTTCGCGTGCGGTCGGCAAATATACCGGCGCATACTTCGGCGCAGCGGTCACCCATGCGCCTGATACCGTGAAAAAATTTCTGGGCTTCACCCTGCTGCCGCACTCGGGCGTTTCGCTGGTATTCACCGGCATTGCGGTCTCCGTGCTGAGCGGCCCGGCCCCGGAATGTGCTGAGATCATCCAGGGCACCATCGCCGCCGCGGCCGTCATCAATGAGATCATCGCGGTATTCATGGCCAAAAAGGGCTTTGAATGGGCGGGCGAGCTGCCCGAAGGCCTGAAAGACAAAAAGCAGGTGAAAAGCGCATGACCCAGAAAGAGCGGCAGGCGCGCAGCAGGCACGCCATCTTCCTCGCCGCGCTCGAGGAATTCAGCAAAAATGACTACGACACAGTCACAATGGACAGCATCTGCCAGGGCCACGGCATTTCCAAGGGCATGATGTACCACTACTATTCCTGCAAGGACGATCTGTTCCTGCTTCTTGTCAAGGAGCTGTTCCAGGCGCTGGCCGCGCAGCTCGAGCATGATATGCAGCAGCTCGACGGGGACAATCCACTCGAAACCATCCAGCAGTTTTTCATGATCCGCGAGCGGTATTTCCAGCAGCACCCGCAGTGGAAGAACATCTTCGAAAACGCCATGCTGCGTCCGCCCAAACATCTGAAGGACGCGATCTACGAGCTGCGCGAACCGGTCCGCGCGCTCAACCGCACGTTCCTGACCCGAGTATGTTCCGGGATGCCGCTGCGCCCGGGCCTCGATCCGAAAACCGCAACCCGGTATATCGAAAGCATCGAATATGTGTTCCCCTCCCTGCTGCGCCAGTTCCGCGCCGAGGCCGGGATCACCGACCTGCACACCATGCTGGATGCCATGACCGAAATCCTCGAGATCATCCTGTTCGGCCTGGTCTCCCAGACCGATCCCAACGCAAAATGAAACCGGCCGCGCCCCTCCGGCGGGCGCTGAGAAGGATCCTGTAAGCGAAAATGCTTACAGGATTCTTTTTTGCATTTTACACAGTTTTAACAATCGGTTATCGCACGTTTTTTCGCTTTTTCGGCAAATTCCGCACATTTTTTCCTCTCCTCAATACCTGTAACCGCAAATTCACAAAATATCCGCACTTGTAAACGCTTACATATTCGCCGCACGCTTTCATCAATATTTCCTTCCGTTTTATGTGCACCTTCACCAATCTTTCCTATAATATATCTATCATAATGTAAAATATATGCAAAATCCCTTGCATTTCCCGCTTCAAAATGGTATGCTGTAGACAAGTTAAATAAGCGTTTTATTTCACAAAAATGTAAGTGCTTTCATTTCCCAAGGCAGGCGATCCCATATGGGCAATCCTACGATATATGATGTATCCCGTCTTTCCGGCGTATCCACCGCAACGGTTTCCCGGGCTTTCTCCGAGCCAGAGCGTGTAAAGGAATCCACCCGCCGCCGTGTGTACGCGGCAGCGTCTGCGCTGCACTACCAGCCAAGCGCGATCGCGCGCGCAATGGCGCGCCAGCGCACGGACAAGCTCGCCTTTATCATCTGCAAAAAAGGCGCGACCATTCTGGATGAGTTCTATGCCGGCATCTGCGAAGGCGTCCTGCGCTGCGCCAACAGCATGGAATACCAGCTGCTGGTCTCCACTGCCGAGGACTGGCAGCGCAGCCCACAGAGCAAGCAGATCGAAGGCGCGATCCTCGCCGGCGACGCACAGCCCGACCTGATCGCTGAATTGGAGCGGCAGAACGTCAAGGTCGTGCTGGCAAACCATATCGCGCCGGGCTTCGACCTGCCCTGCATCGTCGCGGACGAGCGCGACGGCGTCAGGCAGGCGCTCGAGCATCTGGTCCTGCGCGGCCACCACAAAATCGATATGCTCGCCGGCCGCTTTTCCTCCTATATCACCAGCGAGCGCTACAACGCCTTTATCGCTGCAATGAAAGGGCTGGGCCTTTCTATCGAAGAAAGCAACGTCACCATGTGTGACCGTGATATTGAAAGCGCAACACGCGCCGCGCTCGAGCTGCTCAACCGGCCCGGCCGCCCCTCCGCCGTGTTCGCCTTTAACGACGTACTCGCTGCGGGTGTGATGAAAGCCGCCCGCCGGCTGGGCCTTTCCCTTCCAGACGATCTGGCTGTCGTCGGTTTCGACGATTCCACCATCTGCGCCCTGCTCGAGCCTGCGCTGACCTCGGTGCATGTGGACTGCCGCCGCATGGGCGAGCTGTGCATGGAGCGGATGACCGCCCTGCTGTCCGGCGCGGAGGACGTGCCCCGGCTGACCGTTGTCCCGGTTGAGCTGCATGTGCGCCATTCCACATAATGCCAGAAATATTTTACATATTTTTGCACAATTTAACAAATACTTTTGCAAAGTATGATAGTTTGGGGTGATAAATGGAGCTATACTGTGGAGGGTGCCCGTTCCCTGTCGAAAAGAAGGAGGAGATAAGATGAAATCAAAAAAAAGGATCGGTACCGTCGGCAAGGCAATCGGCTGCATTGTCCTGCTGGTTATCTCGCTGTTTCCCATCTATTGGCTGGTAGCGATGTCGATCCGCCCGACCGATGAGATGAAAGGCCACATCAGCCTCATCCCGCAATCACTCACCGGCGAGCACTTCACCCAGCTGTTTGATGCGGAAGGCTTCGGCCAGGCGATTATCAACAGCATGCAGACCACCTTCGGTTCGCTGATCATCTCGCTGCTGGTCGGCATCTGCGCGGCTTATATCATCGCCCGCCGCCGTTTCCGCTTCGGGCTGAAAAAGCCGCTGACCTATTGGGTGCTGCTCGTCCGCGTGCTGCCTCCGGTTGCATTCACCATCCCGCTTTACATCATGTTCAACCGGATCGGCGTTCTCAACACCAAGCTCCCGGTCATGCTGGCCTGCGTGCTCATCAACGTGCCGCTCATCATCTGGTTCTTGATCAGCTTTTTCCAGGACCTGCCGGAAGAGGTTGAGGAAAGCGCCAAGGTGGACGGCGCGACCGAATGGCAGCTGTTCCGCAAGATCGTCCTGCCGCTGGTGGCGCCGGGCATTGCGGCGGTGGCCATGCTCTCGTTCATGTATGCCTGGAACGAATACACCTACACGGTCATCTTCACCCGCACGGCGGCAAATAACACGGTGCCGCTGGCGCTGGCGCTGCTCAATACCGAGGACAGCCTGACCAACTTCGGTCTGGTTGCTGCGGGCGGCGTCATCTCGGTTATCCCCATTACCCTGTTTGTCATCTTTGCACAGAACTACTTGATCTCCGGACTTTCAAGCGGCGCTGTCAAAGAATAACAAAAAGAAGAGTACCACAGAAGAGAGAAACATATATGATTGGAGGAAAAAAGAAATGAAAAAACTGTTAGCTATGGCACTGGCGCTGACAATGGCGCTCGGCATGACCGCATGCGGCGGCGGTGGCGGCGAAAGCGCGGAACAGGGCGGCGGCTCTGACGGCACGACCGAACTCAACCTCATCCTGCGTGCCGGCACCTATGCGGATGTCATCAAGGAATGCCTGCCCGCTTTCGAGGAAGAGCACGGCGTGACCTGCAACGTGCAGGAGCTCTCCGAATCCGACCTGTATTCCGGCATTGCGCTCGACGCGATCAATGCGGACGGCTCCTACGACCTGTGCATGGTCGACGGCTCCTGGATGGCAGAGTTCACCCAGAACGGCGTACTGGCCAACCTGTCCGAGCTGGGCTATGCGCTGGACGACGACATCATCCCCGCAACCACCTCGATCTGCTACGTTGACGACGACGTTTACCTCGCGCCCTACTACGGCAACGTGACCGTGCTGATGTTCAACAAGGCCAACGTTGAGGCGGCCGGCTACACGGCGGACACCATCCAGTCGCTCGACGACATCCTCAAGATCTGCCAGCAGGCGCAGGCCGACGGCAAGAAGGGCTTTATCTACCGCGGCGACGGCCAGAACAACCTGGTAGTCGACTTCCTGCCCATCCTGCTCTCCTACGGCGGCTGGGTCATTGACGAAAACAACCAGCCCACCGTCAACACCGAAGAATTCAAGAACGCGATGAACTACTACCTCGACCTGATCGCCACCGGCGAAGCGCAGGTCAAGGACGACCTGATTGCATCGGTCGACACCGGCGCCGGCACGATGGGCATCGGCTGGCCGGGCTGGTACACCCCCACCGCGGACTCCGCTGCTGACTATATCGCGCTCTCCGGCGCAGCCACCACCGGCGGCGAGACCCACAACGCGAACGTTTACGGCATCTGGGCGATCGGCATCCCGGCCAACAGCCAGAACAAGGAACTGGCTGCTGAGCTGCTGACCTACCTGATGGACCCCGAAGTACAGAAGTCGACCGTAGCCTCCGGCGGCGTTCCGTGCCGTTACTCCAGCCTGCAGGATCCCGAGGTCCTCGCCACCTACCCGCAGTATGAAGTGGTCTGCCAGGCGCTCGAAAGCGGCGTTTACCGCCCGGTTATCGCAGAGTGGACCCAGTTCTACACCACCCTCGGCACCGAGATGGACAACATCATCAATGGTATCAAGACGGTAGACCAGGGCCTCGCGGACGCGCAGACCCAGCTGGAGGAGCTGATGGCGGGCTGATTCCTGCCCTCCCTTTCCCCGCATGACGGACTCAGGCGGCCGGGGTGCCGCAAGGCGCCCCGGTCCCTTTTTCTATCATCCGTGCACACAAAAAAACCTCCCGGAACTGTGAGGTCGCAGAAATGAGAAGAAATAACATCGCAAAACTGAATAATGCCGATGCGCAGACCAAGCGCTTCGGCTATTCCATGATCACGCCGACGCTCGTCGTCCTGCTGATCATGACCGCATATCCCCTGATCTTTACACTGGTTTACAGCTTTACGGACTACAACCTGCTGCGCAACCTGCGCGAGCCGGCAAGCTTCATTGCGCTGAAAAACTACACCGACCTGCTGACCGACCCGTATTTCCAGCAGTCGATCTGGAACACGGTCAAGTTCACCATCCTTGCGGTGATCTTTGAAATGCTGATCGGCTTTGTTATGGCGCTGTTTGTCAACAGCCTGCGCCGCGGCCAGAAGACCATGCGCACGCTGCTGCTCCTGCCCTACCTGCTCCCGACCGTAACGGTCGCGCTGAGCTGGCGCATGATGCTCTCCCCCAACTACGGCATCGTCAACCAGGTCCTGCAGACGCTCGGCCTGCCGGTGTTCAACTGGTTCTCGGATATCAATACGGCTTTCGGCATGCTAGTGCTGATCGACGTATGGCAGAGCGCGCCGTTCGTTTTCCTGCTGCTGTATGCTGCGCTGCAGTCCGTGCCGCAGAGCCAGTATGAAGCCGCGCGCATCGACGGCGCGGGCCGGGTCAAGATCCTGTTCTATGTCACCATCCCGAACATCAAGAACAGCCTTGCGCTGTGCGCCCTGCTCCGTACGATCGACAGCTTCCGTCTGTTCGACAAGGTCAACCTGCTGACCGGCGGCGGCCCTGCCAACAGCACTTCTACGATCACCCAGTACCTGTATAACTATGGTATCTCCTCTTTGGACTTCGGCTTCGGCAGCGCCGGCGCTATTGTCATGACCATACTGGTGCTGATCCTCTCCAGCGTTTACATCAAACGCGCCATCCAATAACTGCCTATGGAAAAGATGAAGCTCACGTTTGTGAATGTGGGATACGGCGAGGCCATGCTGCTCGAATGCGCTGACGCTTCCCGTCCGGGTGGCGTGTTCACCGCGCTGATCGACGGCGGCAGCGCGGAAGCCTCGGAATTCGAGGACCGCAGCTCGGGCCGTCTCCCGGTTCAGGAGTATTTATCCGCCCGCGGCCTTGAGCGGATCGACCTGATGGTCAGCACCCATACGCACGAGGACCACATCTGCGGACTGCTCGAGGCGGCGCGGCTTTTCCCGCCCGCCGAGCTCTGGCAGACCCTGCCGCCGGATTATTACCGCGGCCTGCATCCGCTCGATGTGTCCGTCGCACAGAACCCGTCGCAAAGCAAATTCCTGCGCGCGCTGAACGATTACATCACGCTCTGCTCGCTCACCGTATCGAACGGCGGCACGATCCGGGCCCTGCAGGCGGGCGAGACCGTCCCGCTCTGCCCCGGCCTGTCCGCGAAGGTGCTTGCGCCTTCCCAGGCGGATGCCGCAGCGCTCGAGCAGCAGACTGCCGCGCTCTACGCGGAAACCGACCCGGCTGCATTTCTGCAGAAGCTGTCCGCACTGGACGCGCGCATGAACAATTACAGCCTGATCCTGCGGCTGGATTACGGGGAGGCCCGTATCCTGCTGCCCGGCGACACCAACCTCGCCGGCTATGGCGGCATCGCAGACGAAGAGCTGCGCGCCGTCCTGTTCAAAGTCGGCCATCATGGGCAGATCGACGGCGCCGACAAGGCGCTCGCGGACAAAGTCCGCCCGGCCGCCGTGGTATGCTGTGCTTCGAGTGACCGGCGCTACAACAGCGCCCACCCGGATACCCTGCATCTGCTAAAAGAGAGCGGTGCCGAGCTTTATTTTTCCGACTGCCCCTGCCTTCCGGAGCTGCACACGCCCCCGCACGCGGCCCTGATGTTCACCATCGGCCGCGATGGCGCGCTGGACGCCTGCTATCTGCCGGAAGCCTGATCGAATAGAGGAGGAAATGCCATTATGGCAGAAGTTATTCTGAAAAATGTCAAAAAGGTCTACCCTTATCAGGAGACCAAAAAGAAAAAGAAGGGCGCCGAGGAGAAAAAGACCAATCTCCAGATCACGGAGGAAGGCGTTCTGGCGGTACAGGATTTTAACCTGCACATCAAGGATAAGGAATTCATCGTGCTGGTCGGCCCGTCCGGCTGCGGCAAATCCACCACCCTGCGCATGGTCGCCGGTCTGGAGGAGATCAGCGGCGGCGAGCTGTACATCGACGGCCAGCTGGTCAACGATGTGGCCCCCAAGGACCGTGATATCGCAATGGTATTCCAGAACTACGCGCTCTACCCGCATATGAGCGTGTGGGAGAACATGGCCTTCCCGCTCAAGCTGCGCAAGACCCCCAAGGAGGAGATCGCGCAGCGCGTCAGCCAGGCAGCCGAGATCCTCGGCATCACCCAATATCTGGACCGCAAGCCCAAGGCGCTTTCCGGCGGCCAGCGCCAGCGCGTGGCGATCGGCCGCGCGATCGTGCGCGAGCCCAAGGTGCTGCTGATGGACGAGCCGCTCTCCAATCTGGACGCCAAGCTGCGCAACCAGATGCGCGCGGAGATCATCAAGCTCCGCCAGCGCATCAACACCACCTTTATCTACGTCACCCATGACCAGACCGAGGCCATGACGCTGGGCGACCGCATCGTCATCATGAAGGACGGCGTCATCCAGCAGATCGGCACCCCGCAGGAGGTATTCGACCATCCGGCGAACCTGTTCGTTGCGGGCTTCATCGGCGTGCCGCAGATGAACTTCTACGACGCGCAGCTGGTTCTGGACAGCGACGGCAAATATGCCGTCGAGCTGGACAAGGCGCATGTCGTGCTCTCGGACGTCAAGCAGGCAAACCTCAAAAAGAACAACGTAAAGCCCGGCCCGATCACGCTGGGCGTGCGCCCCGAGCACCTGCTGCTCTCCGGCGCGGCGGAAAATATGATCGCCGGTCAGGTCGAGGTCAGCGAAATGATGGGCAGCGCCGTGCATGTGCATGTCAATGCGTGCGGCAGCGACACCATCATCATCGTCCAGACGACCGAGCTGGAAAACCCGGCTGCGTTCTCGATCGGCAGCCAGATCTCGTTCACGTTCAGCGGCGCGACCGCCCATGTGTTCGACCGCGAGACCCAGAAAAATCTGGAGGCGTGATCCCCTCTGGCAGCATGCGTCTCCTGCTGCCAGCATACCCTGTTGTATCCGGTTCCCAAGGCTGCCGCCTTGGGAACTGTCGCAACAACCGTAATCGGTGGCCCTGCGCCATCCATCCCCCTGCGAGCCCGGAAAGTGAGGTGCGGCATTCTTGGACGGTATGCTTTCCTATCTGCGCGAATTGAATATGGCGTCGCTCCTGCTGCGTCTGGGGCTCGCCATGCTGGCAGGCGGCACCCTCGGGCTCGAGCGCGTGCGCAAGCACCGTCCCGCCGGCAGCCGCACCTATATGCTGGTCAGTGTCGGCGCGGCGCTCGCCATGCTGCTCGGCCAGTATGAATATACGATGGTCACCGGCGCATGGGCGGAGATCGCGGGCGAGATCGGCCAGCGTGTTGACGTGTCGCGCTTCGGCGCGCAGGTCATCAACGGCATCGGCTTTCTCGGTGCGGGCACCATCCTTGTAACCGGGCGGCAGCAGGTCAAGGGCCTGACCACCTCAGCCGGGCTGTGGGCCTCCGCCTGCATGGGCCTCGCGATCGGCGCAGGCTTTTACGAATGTGTGCTGCTCGGCGTACTGCTGATCTTCCTGGCCATGCGCGTGCTGCCTATTCTGGAAGATGCGTTGGTCGAGCGCGCGCCGGTCATGAACCTCTATGTGGAATTCGAGTCGCTGGACAACATCGGCACGATCATCAGCCGCATCAAGACCCAGCACGCGCAGGTCCTGGACGTCGAGATCGATCACGGGCGCTCCGAGCACTCGCAGAACCCAAGCGCAGTATTCTCCCTCCAGCTGGGCGACCGCCGCCCGCACACGCGCGTACTGATCGCGCTGGCCGGGCTGGACTGCGTCTACGCGATCGAAGAATTCTGAGGAGGTGCGCGCAATGTTATCTGTTTTTGACGGGCTGCGGGATATCACCATGCTCTCGGTCACTGTGCGCATGCTGCTCGCCGTGCTCTGCGGCGGCCTGATCGGGCTGGAGCGCGCGTACAAGCGCCGCCCTGCGGGCTTCCGCACGCACATCCTGATCTGTCTGGGCGCTTCGATGACCACCATGACCAGCCAGTTTCTGTACCTGAACATGCACTACTACACCGACATGGCGCGCCTCGGCGCGCAGGTCATCGCCGGCATCGGCTTCATCGGCGCGGGCACGATCATTGTCACACGGCAGCAGCGCGTCAAGGGGCTGACCACCGCGGCCGGCCTGTGGGCGGCTGCAATCATCGGCCTTGCGATCGGCGGCGGCTTTTACGAGGGCGGCCTGTGCGGCACGATCATCGTCCTGCTGGCGGAGCTGTATTTTTCCGAGCTGGAATACCGTATCCTCGATCATGCGCCCGAGATCAACCTGTATATGGAATACCGCGACAAGGAATGTCTGGACCGGGTGCTCTACCTGTTCCGCATTTCGCGCCTCAAGCTCCAGAATATGGAGATCACACGCGCGACCGGCAGCGACAAGCACAACGCCTGCGCGATCTTCTCGCTGCGTCTGAACAAGAATTGCAGCATCAAGGAGCTGCTCGAGCGCGTTAAGCTGATCGAGGGCGTGGTATCCGTGGAAGAGTTATAAACACCCGCTTTTGTGGTGTGAGAAAAGAAAGGAGCGGCGCGCTGCACCAGCGCGCAAACCAAGATGGAAAAAATGTATGATACTATGGTAATCGGTCCGGTTTCGCTGGACATCAATATCGACCACCTCGGCCATGAGCGCAGAGAAGTCGGCGGCGCGGTCGTCGCCTCGGGCTTTGCCGCTGCAGGCAGCGGCGCCAAGACCGCGGTCTTCTGCAAGCTCAATCCCGAAGAAGCCGATCTTTCCGAGCGGTTTGACGGTATCGCGGCCGACCTGTACTGGAAGCCCTCGGCGCACACCTGCTCGATCCGCAACCAGTATTTCACCGCGGACAAGGAAAAACGCCAGTGCACCTCGCTCGGCGTGTGCGACCCGTTCCGGTTCGACGAGCTGCCGGACGTGAAAACCGCGGTTTACCACTTTGCCGGCCTCGTGTACGGCGATTTTGACGGCGCGCTGCTGGAAGAAGCCTCGAAGCACGGCAAGGTCGCGCTGGATGTGCAGTGCATGCTGCGCCATGTCGAGCCGGACAAGTCGATGGCCTTCCACGACTGGGCGGAGAAAAAGCAGTACCTGCCCATGATCGACTACCTCAAGACCGACGCGGCAGAGGCCGAGATCATGACCGGCCTGACCGACCGCGCCGCAGCGGCCCGCCTGCTGCACGAATGGGGCGCCAAGGAGGTCGTCATCACCCATAACACCGAGGTGCTCGCGTATGACGGCGAGACCATCTACACCTGCCCGATCAAGGCGCGCAACCTGTCCGGCCGCACCGGCCGCGGCGACACCACCTTTGCAGGCTATATCACCGAGCGCCAGCATGCGTCCGTGGAAGAATCGCTGCGCTACTGCACCGCGCTGGTCTCGCTCAAAATGGAGACCCCGGGGCCGTTCCGCGGCACCCGTGAGGATGTGCTGGAGTATATGAAAGCATTTTATTAATCGACATTATCGTTTCCTTCTTTTGGCCGGCGCGCTGTACAATCGGTGCAGCGCGCCGGCCCCCTTTTGCGGGCAAAACAAAAACGCGGGCGCAGCCATTTGGCTGCGTCCACATTTTTTCAGGGATGGAGGATCGAGAATGATCCGGATCAGGCCAGTCCAGCCAGCTGCGGCAGGATCATGCTGATCGCCGGGATATAGGTCACCAGCAGCAGGCCGACCAGAATCGCCACATAGTACCAGAGCATATATGGCATGGTCTTGGCCAGTGTACTGCGGCCAACCTTGATCGCAACGAACAGCGTGTTGCCGACCGGCGGGGTGATGTTGCCGATGCACAGGTTGTACACCAGAACCAGACCGAAGTGGATCGGGTCCATGCCGAAGGTCTGTACAATCGGCAGGAACAGCGGGGTAAAGATCAGGATCGCCGGGGTTACGTCCATAAACGTACCCGCGATCAGCAGGATCACGTTCATGATCAGCAGGATCACATACTGGTTGTTCGTGATACCCAGCAGCGCCGCAGATACCGCCTGCGGGATCTGCAGGAACGCCATGACCCAGCCGAGGATGTTGGACACGCCGATCAGGAATACAACCATGCCGCTCATCTTGGCGCTGTCCACAACGATATCCCAGAAGGACTTGAGGCTGATGTTCCGGTAGCAGATGCCGAGGATCAGCGCGTAAACAACCGCGATGGCCGAGCCCTCGGTCGCGCTGAATACGCCCGCGATGATGCCGCCGATAACGACGATGATCAGGGACAGGGACGGGATCGCCTGCAGGGTCGCCTTGCCGAGGTTCGCCCAGCTGAACTTGCCCGGGGTGCCCTTATAGCCCTTTTTCTTTGCGATGATGATCGCAACGACCATACAGGCCAGCGCCCAGATGATGCCGGGGATGTAGCCTGCCATGAACAGCGCGGCAACCGAGGTGCCGCCCGCTGCCAGCGAGTAGGTGATCAGCGCGTTGGACGGCGGGATGAGCAGGCCGGACGGAGCGGAAGCGCCGTTGGTCGCAGCACACAGGGCAACGTCATAGCCCTGCTCCTCTTCGCCCTCGCGGACCATCGAACCGACCGCAGCAGCTGCCGCAGAGGCCGAGCCGGAGATCGCGCCGAACAGCGCGTTTGCGCCGACGTTGGTCACGAGCAGCGCGCCGGGCAGCTTGCCCAGGATCGCCATAACAAAGTTGACCAGACGCTTTGCGATGCCGCCCTGGTTCATCAGGTTGCCCGCGAGGATGAAGAACGGGATCGCCGTCAGGCTGAACTTGCTCATGCCGACGAAGATGCGCTGTGCACCCGTGACAACCGAGATATCCAGCGGGACGGTCTGCAGGATGGTAAACAGAGATGCGATACCAATCGAGTAGGAGATCGGCACGCCGATGACCAGCAGAATCGCCAGGATGACGATAATCATCACCAGAGATGTCATTGCCATAATTTATGCCGCCTCCTTTTTCTCTTTGCAGATGTCATAGATGTTGAGCACCGTATACAGGATGTTGATGATACCGCAGATCGGCATCGTAACATAGAATACGCCTACCGCAACACCGAGGGAAGAGGTCATCTGTCCCATCGCCAGCAGGGTGATCTTGTAGCCGCCGTAGATCAGGATGATGGCGGAGAACAGCATGGCAATGATCTCGCCGAAGATCGCGAAGAACTTCTGCGCCTTGGCGGGCATCATTTCAACGACGACCGGGATATTCATATGGCCGCGCTCGCCGGTGATGAGCGAAGCGCCGAACAGGCTGGCCCACGCAAACAGATAGCCGACCAGTTCCTCCGACCAGGTGGAGGGGTTGTTGAGAACATAGCGGGTGAAAACCTGCCAGCAGGTCAGCACGGTCATCGCGATCAGGCTGCCGCCCGCAAGGACATTCATAATATGGTTCAGTACTTTACGCAGTGATTGCATACTTCAGGCACCTCCCTTTGTTACGACGCCGATTCGAACTCGGCGTTGTGCTCCTGGATCAGCTCATAGATGGGAGCCAGATCCGGATACTGCTCCAGCATATCCTCGTGCATGGGCTGGAGAACCTCCTGGAAGGGTTCGATGTCAGGGTAGATGAAGTTGACGCCCTGCTCGTTCTCCGCCCGGTCCTTGGCTTCCTCAACAGCGGTCTCCCAGGCCTCGCGCTGGGTCTGGTTGAGGATCTTGAAGCCTTCGTCAAAGATGGCGCGCTCTTCCTCGCTCAGTTCTTCCATGAAGTCCAGGTTGCCGATGAGGATATCCGGGATCATCTGGTGCATGTCGTAGGAGTAGTATTTGCACACGTCGCCGTGGCCGTTATCGGTCAGTGCCAGCTCGTTGTTCTCCGCGCCGTCCAGCATCTGTGCCTGGAGCGCGGTGTAAACGTCGCCGAAGCCCATCGGCGTTGCCGAGCCGCCCAGCAGCTCCATCATGGTCACGTTGGTCGGGGACTGCTGCACGCGGATCTTGAGGCCCTGCAGATCCTCCGGGGTCTCAATGGGGGTGTCGATGGTGTAGAAGTTACGGGTGCCTGCGTCCAGCCAGGTGACCGCCTCGAAGCCCGCCTGCTTGGTGGACTCGAAGATCGGGCCGGTGATGTCGGGGTCATCCATCGAGGCATGGTACGCCTCCGGGCTGGAGAACAGATAAGGCAGGTTGAACAAAGTGTAGTTTTCCGAGAAGGTCTCAAGCAGCGAGTTGGACGCAACGCAGAAGGTGATCGCGCCGGTCTGTGTCAGCTGCACCATCTCGTTCTGCGAGCCAAGCAGCTCGCTGGGGAAAATCTCGACCTCGTACTTGTCGCCCAGCTCGCTTTCGATGTATTCCTCAAAAGCCAGCAGGCCGGTGTGGGTCGGGTGGTTGGTGGACTGGTTGTGGCCGATACGGATGATGTACTTGTCATCCGCAGCCGACGCGCTGCCGCAGCCCGCCAGCGTGCCCAGTGCCAGCACTGCCGCCAGTGCCAGCGCCAGTGCGCGAATCCTCTTTTTCATTAAGCTCCTCCCTTTCTTTCCTTGAAGTCACCTGAAATCCGGGATTATACGCCCGAATATGCCGCGTAACCGCCGTCGATCGGGATGCAAACGCCGGTGATGAAGCTGGCCGCATCGTTGTTGACCAGGAACAGCACAGCGCCGACCAGCTCTTCCAGCTCGCCGAAGCGGCCCATCGGGGTGCCGGCGAGGATCTTGCCCGTGCGCGGGGTGGGGGTGCCGTCCTCGTTGAACAGCAGGCCGCGGTTCTGGTTGCCGACGAAGAAGCCCGGGGCGATCGCGTTGACGCGGATGCCGGATTTCGCAAAGTAGGTCGCCAGCCACTGGGTGAAGTTGACGATCGCAGACTTCGCGCCCGAGTATGCCGGGATCTTGGTCAGCGGGGTGTATGCGTTCATGGAGGCGATGTTCAGGATGTTGCCATTGCGGTCGATCATGTCGCCCGCGAATACCTGCGTCGGCAGCAGGGTGCCCAGCCAGTTGAGCGAGAACACGAACTCCACGCCCGACTTGTCCAGATCGAAGAAGGTCTTGCAGTTCTCGATGTCCTTAGCCTCGTAGTGGAACTCATTGTCCGTGGTCGCACGCGGGTTGTTGCCACCTGCGCCGTTGATCAGCACGTCGCACGGGCCGAAATCCGCCAGCACCTGCTGGTGCACCTGCTCGAGGTTTTCACGGTCGAGCACGTTTGCCTTGTACGCCTTGGCGATGCCGCCCTCGGCGGTGATGTTGTCGGCGACCTTTTTCGCCGCTTCTTCGTTCAGGTCGAGCACAGCAACCTTGCCGCCTGCTGCGGCCAGCTTTTCTGCAAACATGCCGCAGATCGCGCCGCCTGCGCCGGTGACAACGCAGACCTTACCGGTCAGATCGGTGTTCAGTACGTTTTTCGTCATAATGCCCTCTCCTTTATAGTAGTTTTATTGCCTGACGGGGGCTGTGCCCCCGTCTCCTGCACAAATGGATGGTTTTACTTTGCCAGCGACTTTTCGCAGGCTTCGAACAGGCCGTTCAGGTAGGTCGCGCCGAGCGCGCGGTCATACAGGCCGTAGCCGGGCTTGCCGGTCTCGCCCCAGATCATGCGGCCGTGGTCCGGACGGACATAGCCGTCAAAGCCGGTCTCGACCAGCGCCTTGACGATCTCGTACATGTCGAGCGAGCCGCAGCTGGACAGGTGCGCGCGCTCCTCGAACGAGCCGTCGTCCATGATCTTGACGTTGCGCATATGCATGAAGCCGATGCGCTTCATTGCGGAGTACTTGCGCACCATCGCGGGGATGTCGTTGAACTTCGCGCAGCCCAGCGAGCCGGTGCACAGGCACAGGGTGTTGGACGGGGAATCGACGATGGACAGGTAGCGGTCCAGATTCTTCTCGCAGGTGATGACGCGCGGCAGGCCGAAGATCGGGTACGGGGGATCGTCCGGATGCAGGGCCATCACGACGCCGCACTCCTCTGCGACCGGGATGACCTTCTTGAGGAAGATTTCGATGTTCTTCCACAGGCCCTCTTCGCCCAGCTCGCCGTAGGCGCGGATCAGGTCGCGGACCTGGTCCTGCGTGTAGCTCGCGTCCCAGCCGGGCAGGTTGATGTCGTCCTTGAGCGGGTCAAGGCCCTTCATCTGATCCCAGTACATGACAAGGCTGGTCGAGCCGTCCGGCGCCTTCTTGTCGAGCTGGGTGCGGGTCCAGTCAAATACCGGCATGAAGTTGTAGGTGACGCACTTGACGCCGTACTTCGCGCAGCGGCGGATGTTCTCGCAGTAAACGTCGATGTGCGCATCGCGCTTATCCGTGCCGAGCTTGATGTCCTCGGATACCGGGATGGACTCGACCACGTCGAATACCAGCCCGTGATCCTCGCACTGCTTTTTCATCTTGGCCAGACTCTCCTCCGGCCATACCTCGCCCGGCTTTACGTCATAGACAGCCGAAACGATCGAGTGCATGCCCGGGATCTGGGAGATATACTCCAGAGAAACCGGATCAGACTCGCCATACCAACGGAACGACATTTTCATAGTGTTTTCCTCCTTTTTATCGGTCCATGCCGATGTAATTCCAAACGTTGTTGAAGCAGATGTCCTCGATGATCTTGCCGATGCCATCGTAATCTGCCGGCGCCATGCCCTTGTCGATCCAGCCGCCCACGACCTCGCACAGGATGCGGCGGAAGTACTCGTGGCGCGGATAGGACAGGAACGAGCGCGAGTCGGTCAGCATGCCGACAAAGCGGCTGAGCACGCCGATGTTCGCAAGGCTCCTCAGCTGCGCGGTCATGCCGTCGTAATGGTCGTTGAACCACCAGGCCGAGCCGAACTGGATCTTACCCGCGGTGGTCTCATCCTGGAAGCAGCCCGCCGTGGCGATCAGTTTGTCGTTGTCCGCCGCGTTGAGCGTGTACAGGATGGTCCTGGGCAGCTTGCCGCGGGTCGCGAGGCGGTCGAGCAGGGCTGCCAGCGAAGCCGCGGAGATCACGTCGCCGATCGCGTCGCCGCCCACGTCCGCGCCGAGCGCGCGGTACAGCTTGCTGTTTAAGTTGCGGATCGCACCCATGTGCATCTGCATCGCCCAGCCGCGGTCTGCGTACTGCTCGCCGAGGAAGTCCATCATGTAGGACTGGTACGCCGCAACCTCGTAGTCGAGCAGCTGCTCGCCTGCGAGCGCCTTGCGCATGGCTTCCTCCGCCGCGCTCTCGTCCCAGACCGTGAAGTCCGGCGAGCCGAACGAATGGTCGGACAGGCGGCAGCCCACGCCCGCGAAGTACTCGATGCGCTGCGCGAGCGCAGCCTTTACGTCTTCGATCGTGCGAATATAGATGCCGGATGCCGCGCCCAGCTTCTGCAGATACGCCGGGTAGTTCGGGTCGACGATGTTGAGCGCCTTCTCCGGGCGGAAGGTCGGCAGCACGCGGGTCTCAAAGCCCTTGTCCTCGGCCAGCATACGGTGGTAGTTCAGATCGTCGACCGGATCGTCCGTGGTGCACAGCGCGCGGACGTTGCTCTCCTGAATGAGCGCACGCGCCGCACCCGCCGGGCTCTGCAGCTTGGCGTTCGCGGTCTCCCAGACCATGTCCGCGGTCTTGCTGCTGAGCAGCTCATCGATCCCGAAGAAGCGCTTCATCTCCAGATGCGACCAGTGGTAAATCGGGTTGCCGATCAGGCCGGGCATAACCTCTGCAAAGCGGTTGAACTTGTCGCGGAAGCTCGCGCTGCCGGTGACGTATTCCTCCGGCACCGCATTGGCACGCATCACGCGCCACTTGTAGTGGTCCCCTGCGAGCCAGGCCTCGCCGATATCGGAAAACTGCTTGTTTTCGTAAATCTCCGCCGGATTCAGGTGGCAGTGATAATCGAAGATCGGCATTTTTTCCGCGTGCTCGTGGTACAGCCTGCGCGCAGCTTCGGTCGTGAGCAGGAAGTCCTCTCCAATAAATCCCTTCATCTGAATAACCTCACTTTCTCATACATCTTTGCTAACAGTTTGCTCTTTTTCCGTTTGCTTTTTATGTTTATAGTATAAATCTTTCCGCTTGTTCTTTCTCGGGATATCGTGCTTGAAATCTGGTGAATATTGCTATATAATATAAACATACACAAGAGATTGGAGATGAATTTGTTGAATCCTAACAAAGACACCTTCACCCTGCGTCAGACCATGCAGCGCTCGGATTTTGAGTGCTATCACTATCTGAACCCCGTGCCGCCTGTGGTCGATTTCCATGAGCACGAGTTCTACGAAGTGTTCTTTTTCCTGTCCGGCGACGTCAACTATATCATCGAGGGCCGCACCTACCAGCTGCGCCCGGGCGACATCCTGCTGACCGACAACCGCGACATCCACAAGCCGGACATCCGCCCCGGCAAGCCGTACGAACGGTTCGTCATCTGGATCGACCCGGATTTCCTCGCGCGCGCCAACACGCTCGGCACCGACCTGACCCGCTGTTTCACCGACGCGAGCGAAAAGAAGTACAAGCGCATCCGTCCGGACAGCGGCGAGCTCACCCATCTACGGAGCATCTGTGACAAAATGCTGCGCAGCCGGGATGAGCAGGAGTTCGGCAGCGGCACGCTGGCTTATATTTACCTGATGGAGTTTCTGGTCTATCTCAACCGCGCCTATTTTGCAACGCCGGAGAGCATCCGCAAGGATGTGACGGAAAACGAAAAAGTAAACGAGGTCGTTGCGTATATCAACGACAACCTTGCGGAGGATCTGACGCTCGACCGCCTCGCCGAGGCCTGCTATGTGAGCAAATCCCATCTGGGGCACCAGTTCAAGACCTACACCGGGCTGACCCTGTATCAGTTCATCATCAAAAAGCGCGTCACTGTCGCGCGCAACATGATCCGCGAGGGCGCGCCCGTGATGGATGCGTGCATGAAATGCGGGTTCAACGATTATTCCAACTTCCTCAAAGCCTTCAAGCGCGAATTCGGGCGCAGCCCCAAAGAATTTTCCAACCGCGCCTGATAAAACAAGCGCGGTTCTGCTGCTCTTTTTTTATTGCGCCTCCGCTCTGCTGCATCCTGTGTCTGTTTCGCTTCGACAGTCTTACGCTTGACATATATCGATTCTCTATATATAATAGAACCATCAAAACAACGGGGAGGGATCGCTATGCCGCCGATGCCGCCGATCAACACTGGCCCGCGTCTGCATGATTTCCGTCTTGCCGCATCCGTGCTGATCCTGATCCTGCTGCCCATCCTGCACCGGACCATACTCCCGTTCCTCGAAAAGCGGCTGGAGCCGTTTGTGCGCCGCACCGAGCACCGTTTTCTCTGGCGGCTGGTACCGTTTGTGATCGTGCTTGCTCTCGGCGTGCTGCTGCTCCCGCACATTCGGACGCTTTGGGGAACTGATCAGGGTACGACTATTATTGTGCTCTATGTGCTCCTGCTCATTCTGACCCGCATCTGGTTTTTGGCGTTGGGCCGCATCGTAAACCGGATTAACGCAAAGGATGACCCGCCAGAAGAACCATAACAAGCGACAAGACCGCTGGCACAGCAACGCTATGCCAGCGGTCTTGTTATTTTGTTTTTCAGTTCTGCTCGCAGCGGCTGACCAGCTTTTCCCACTGCTCGTCTACATACTGCTGCGCAGCCTCGATGGTCCACTCGTTGCCGGGCTTAAAGCAATGCTTGAAGCGCCCCTGCAGCTTCATGAACTCGGTCACGGGCAGCTTCTTCTTGGGCACATAGTTCAGGTGCCACTTGCCCTCGATGACCTCGTACAGCGGCCAGACGCAGGTCTCGACCGCCATCTTGCAGATCTCGGGCAGCAGCTCGGGCGAATACTGCCAGCCGCGCGGGCAGGGCGACATGACGTTGACAAACGCCGGGCCCTCGGTGTAGATCGCGCGGTGCGCCTTCTCGTGGAAGTCCTTAAAGTTGCCGAGGAAGGTGGTCTGCGCCACATACGGGATGTTGTGCGCGGCCATGATCTCGGTCAGATCCTTTTTGTTCTGCTTTTTGCCCACGGATACCGAACCGGTCGGTGTGGTGGTCGCGCTGGCAAAGCGCGGGGTCGAGGACGAACGCTGGATGCCGGTGTTCATGTACGCCTCGTTGTCGTAGCAGAAGTACACCATGTCATGCCCGCGCTCCATCGCGCCGGAAAGCGACTGGAAGCCGATGTCGTAGGTGCCGCCATCGCCGCCGATGGCGAGGAATTTATAAGTACCGTCCAGCTTGCCCTTGCGCTTTAACACATTATAAGCCGCCTCGACGCCGCCGCAGGTCGCGGCCGCGTTTTCGAACGCGGAATGGATGTAGGAATCCTCCCACGCGGTATAGGGGTACAGGAAAGACGAAACCTCGAGGCATGAGGTCGCGTTGCACACAACCGCCTTGTCCCCCTCGTCGAGCGCGCGCAGCATGCCGCGGCACACCAGACCCGCGCCGCAGCCCGCGCACAGGCGGTGGCCGCCGACAAAGCGCTCGGGTTTGCTCAGTTCCTTTTTGTGATTATATGCCATTTCAGAGCACCTCCGTTTCCCTGCTGCGCTGGCCCATGTGGATGTACTTCGGCCCCTGCCCGCCGTTCTCGGCCAGCAGGAACAGATGGTCGTACACGCGGGCGATGTCCTCGGTTGCCACATCGCGGCCGCCCAGGCCGTACACCACGTCGATCAGCACCGGTCGGGGCTCCAGATCGTAGCACGCCGCGCAGGTCTCGGCGTACAGCGGGCCGCCGCAGGCGGAAAAGCTCTCGCTCTTGTCCATGATGGCCGCCGCCTTGACGTGGCCCAGTGCCTGCGCCAGCTCCTCTGCCGGGAAGGGGCGGAACACACGCAGCTTGATCAGGCCGACCTTGCGGCCCGCCGCGCGCAGCTGGTCGATGCACGCCTTGGCCGTGCCTGCGGTCGAGCCGATCAGCACGAGCGCGACCTCCGCGTCCTCCATGCGGTATTCCTCGAAAAAGCCGTACTTGCGGCCAAAGGTCTTTTCAAAGTCCGCCGCCACGTCCAGAATCGCACGCTTTGCGTTTTTCATCGCCTCGGCCTGCTGTACCTTGTGCTCCATGTAGTAGGGCGAAACGTCGTACGGGCCGACCGCCAGCGGGGTCTCCCGCCCGATCAGCGCGTGCTCGGGATGGTATTCGCCGACAAACGCCTTGACCGCGTCGTCCTCCTCAAGCAGGATGTTCTCCACCGCGTGCGAGGTGATAAAGCCGTCCTGACACACCATGATCGGCAGGCGCACGTCGGGCGTTTCCGCGATGCGCATGGCCTGCAAATAGTTATCGTACGCCTCCTGGTTGTTCTCCGCGTACAGCTGGATCCAGCCCGCGTCGCGCGCGCCCATCGAGTCTGAATGGTCGTTGTTGATGTTGATCGGGCCGGTCAGCGCGCGGTTGACGCACGCGAGCGTAATCGGCAGGCGCGAAGACGCCGCGACGTACAGCAGCTCGTACATGAACGCCAGACCGCAGGACGAGGTCGCGGTGACCGCGCGTACGCCCGCCGCCTCCGCGCCGATGCAGGTGGACATGGACGAGTGCTCGGACTCGACCGTCACATACTCGGTATCCACCTGTCCGTTTGCAACGTACTGCGCAAAATACTGCGGGATCTCGGTCGAGGGCGTGATGGGGAAAGCCGCGAACACGTCCGGATTGATCTGCCGCATGGCATAGGCAACCGCTTCGTTGCCCGAAAGCCGCTCTCGGATGCTCATCACTTTTCCTCCTTCACAAAGTCGATCGCGCCGAAGGGACACACCTTCCAGCAGATGCCGCAGCCCTTGCAGTGGTCAAAGTCAAAGTCCGCCCGCTTGCCGTCCTTGACCGGGATGGACGAGTCCGGGCAGAACGGGGCGCACAGCAGGCACTGCTTACATTTGGACTCGTCCCACACCGGGATGTTGGCGCGCCACTCGCCCGTCATGGTCAGGCGGGCGGTGCCGCCCTCGTAGATCTCGCCGCCCGGGGTCAGGTCCTGCCAGGGCGACTGTTCGTTAATATCCTTTGCGCACTTAGCCATTATCCGCGCACCTCCTTGAGAGACTGGGTCAGGCACTCCATGTTGCCCGCGATAACCTGCGGCTTGGTGGCGAACTTATGCCTGAAAGACGCCTCCATATCGGATACGAACCGCCACGGGTCGAGCACGCCGCTGACCTTGACGATCGCGGCCAGCATGGGCGTGTTGGGGAAATACTTGCCGAGCGTGCGCTCGGAGATCGCGCGCGCGTCGATCGTGTACACGCGGCCCGTGTAGCCGCGCAGCAGCGGGCGCACCTCGTCGGGCGACTTGTGGGTATTGATGACGATCGCCCCCTTGGGGTTTAGGCCGTGCGTCACGTCGACCGACTGCAGCAGCGTCTCGTCGACCACAACGACATAATCCGGCTCATAGATGTTGGAATGGATGGTGCACCGCTCGTCCGAAATGCGGTTGTACGCCGTGATAGGCGCACCCATGCGCTCAGGGCCGTATTCCGGGAACCCCTGCACATACTTGCCCGACGCAAACGCCGCGTCCGCCAGCAGCAGGCAGGCGGTTTTCGCGCCCTGTCCGCCGCGGCCATGCCAGCGGATCTCGACCATGTTTTTCATGCTGTTTCCTCCTTGATCTGTCAGTATCCTTGCCCGCTTCTGTATGACGGATGAAAAGAAAAGGCTTCCGTCCCCCGTAAAGGGACGAAAGCCTTGTTTTGCTTATCGTTCTACCACCCGTTACTGCATACCAACATACGCGCTTCCTGTAACGGGGAAAAACCGTCAGCACCTACTCCCCAAGGTTTCGGGCTGCAACTCCGGAGTGATATTCGGTTAGGGCCTACTGGCGCCGGGCTTGCACCATGCCCCGGCTCGCTGCGGCGTTCGGTTCGGAACCTACTGTCTCCCTCATCATCTTTGGATGATTTGATTGTTTCTGAGCTTTATTATAGTAAAGAGAAGAAAAACTGTCAATCGGCATTTCGCACAAAAACAAATGTTTCCGACACGCGGACACGCACAAAGACTGACAGTGTTTTCCTGTTTTACGCCTTGCCCGAGATCAGCCACGGCGCGGGCTCTGCGGCAAAGGTGTGCTTACCCGTCAGCCGGGATACCGCGATCTGGATCACCTCGGTCTCGCCGATGCCGTAGCGCGCGAAGATCTCCGGGAGGGAGGCCGCGCAGCGGAAATCCAGCGTGTAGATCACGAACTCCATATGCGGATTGAGCCGCAGCAGGCACTCGATCTCCTGCTCCATGCTGGCGGACGCGACGAGGAACGCCAGCGACGGCACCGGCAGCCCCTTCATGCTCTGGTCGTCCACATGGTCGATGATCGTGATGTTGTTCAGGCCGAACTGCTCGATGTTTTCCTCCATCGTGCGGCGGTCGTTCTGGTTGTACTCGACCGCGATGACCGTGCCCTCGCCCGCGATGATCGCAGACTCGACCGCGATCGACTCGCCCGAGACGATGCACACGGTATCATCCGCCGCAATGTGCATCTTGTTCAAAATGACCGCGCGGATCTCGCTGCCGACATAGTGGATCGAGCCGCGCGAGAAGTTGGTATTCTGCATGCCGATCTTGTAGGTCGAGCGCGCGTTCGGGTTGAGGATGAGCATGGCAGCGGACGCATTGATGCCGCGGTTGATCATGTCGCGCAGCTTGTCATGCAGGATCGGCCCGGACGGCTCCGAGCCATTGTTGTACCACACGTCACACTCGCCCAGCCCGGCGCCCCACATACGGTAGAAAATATCCGCGTGGCCGGCCTCGGTGAACACGAGCACCGCGTCATGGGATTCCACGGTCGGGATCAGGTTTTTATTTTTGCGGGTGATATCGAGGATCTTGACCTTTTCCAGATCGACCTGGGTGTTGTCCGAAAAATACTGCAGCCAGGACAGGATCTGCGCATTGCCAAACATCTGCTTTTCCATAGAGCGGTCACTCCTTCTTGTCCGTTTCGCGCAGCGCACTGCGCTTTGCTTTATTATAGCACGCGGGACGCCATTTGTCAGCCAGTGTTACGCGATGCTCCCCGGCCGCCGCACGGCGTTGTCCTGAAAGCGGAAATAATCCGGATGGTGGCGCGACTGGGTATACTCAAACATCACGCCGTCGCCGTTATAGGTCTGGCTGCTGACGACCGCCAGACAATTGCAGTCGCCCATTTCCAGATATTGCAGATCGAGGGGCCCCGCCTTTTCCACGGTCACCACCCGCTTGCTGTTGATGACCTGAACATGCAGTTCGCCCTCCAGATAGCGGTAGATCGATCCCTCCGCGATCTCCTGCGTCAGCCCGCGTGCCACATCCTGCCGGAAGTAGCTGTGGTTCATGATCAGCGGCTGCTCATTCAGGTAGTGCAGGCGCCGGACATAGTACAGCGGCGTGCCCTCTGCAAATCCGGTTTTGTCCGCCAGCGCGGCATCGGCCCGCAACTCAGAAAACAGCAGCACCTCGCTCCGGCCGGTCCAGTGGTTGCGCGCGGCCGACTCTGCAAAGGTCTCGATCGTCCCGAGGGTGAAGGTTGCCTGCCGGGCAGGCTCGAAGATGTTGCGCACGCCTTTCCCCTGCATGGTCTGCACATAGCCCGCGCGCACCAGCTCGGATACTGCGCGGCGCAGCGTATTGCGCGAGCAGCCCAGCTCGGCGATCAATGTGTGTTCACTCGGCAGCAGCTCCTGCGAAGGATACTCGCCGGATTCTATTTTTTCTTTCAGGATCTGGTACAGCTGTTCATATTTTGCCTTTGGCATATGACACCCCTCTATATCTTAACCAGGCCGGCGCAGCCGCCGCGTCTGGATTTCAGGAAAGTGGGAATACTTCCTCTGACAATAGTATAGCACAGTGCCGGGTGGTTTTGAAAGTCCTGTTCAGACAAGTTTCGGTTTTTCTTTCATCCGGCGCAGGCCCTGCATGCCCGTCTCCATACGGAAAAGAGACGCAGCAGGCAAAACCGCCAAAAAACTGTGTTTATTTTTGTTCAGGAATAGCCTTGCTTTCGCATCGCAAAAGCGATATTCTATCCTTATCAGATAACTTGTTTAAACAAGTTATTCGTGGGTAGAAATGTATAGGAGGAACAGGCATGGCCAAATATCAGGAAGACGTTAAGGCATTGCTCGAGCAGATCGGCGGCAAGGCCAATATTCAGGCGGTGTCGCACTGCATGACGCGCATGCGCTTTGTGCTGGTCGACCCCAAAAAGGCGAATGAGAAAGCGATCGAAGCCATCCCTTCGGTCAAGGGCACGTTCACGCAGGCGGGCCAGTATCAGGTCATCATCGGCAACGATGTGGCGAATTTCTATCAGGAATTCACCAAATATGCGGGCATCGAGGGCGTGAGCAAGGACGCCGTCAAGTCGGCCGCCAAGACCAACCAGAACCCCTTGCAGCGCATCATGGGTGCGCTGGGCGAGATCTTCGCCCCGATCATCCCCGCGCTGATCTGCGGCGGCCTTGTGCTCGGCTTCCGCAACATCATCGGCGAGGTCGACCTGCTGAACGGCCGCACCCAGTCGCTGGCGGACGTCTCCCAGTTCTGGGCGGGCATGTACAGCTTCCTGTGGCTGATCGGCGAGGCGATCTTCCACTTCCTGCCGGTCGGCATCACCTGGTCGATCACCAAGAAGATGGGAACCACCCAGATCCTCGGCATTGTCCTCGGCCTGACACTCATCTCCCCGCAGCTGTTAAACGGCTTCTCGGTCGCGACCACCCCGGCTTCCGAGATCCCGGTCTGGGACTTCGGCTTTGCGCAGGTGCAGATGATCGGCTATCAGGGTCAGGTCGTTGCAGCGATCCTCGCAGGCTTCGTTCTGGTATACTTAGAGGAATTCTTTAAGAAAATATGTCCTGAAGTTATCAGTATGGTGGTTGTGCCGTTCTGCGCGCTCGTTCCCGCTGTCCTCATCGCGCACACGGTCGTCGGCCCGATCGGCTGGCAAATCGGCGACTTTATCGCAAACATCGTCAACATGGGCCTGAACTCCAACTTTAAGCTGCTGTTTGCCGCCCTGTTCGGCCTGTTCTATGCGCCGATCGTCATGACCGGCCTGCACCACATGACCAACGCGATCGACTCCCAGCTCGTCAACACCTACGACGGCACCAACCTCTGGCCGATGATCGCGCTGTCCAATATCGCGCAGGGCTCGGCGGTGCTTGCCATGTCCATCCTGCAAAAGCGCAACGAGCGCGCGCAGCAGGTCAACATCCCGGCGTGTATCTCCTGCTACCTCGGCGTTACCGAGCCCGCCCTGTTCGGCGTCAACCTGAAATACGGCTTCCCGCTGGTCTGCGGCATGATCGGCTCGGCCTGCGCGGCGATGATCTCGATCGGCACCAACGTCACCGCGATCAGCATCGGCGTCGGCGGCCTGCCGGGCATCCTGTCCATCTATCCGGAATACTGGCTCAACTTCCTGCTCGCTATGGCGGTCGCGATCGTTGTGCCGTTCGTGCTGACCTTTATCGTCGGCAGCCGCAAGCTGTCCCGCGAGGACCGCGTGCTCGAACCTGTGCCCGCTGCTGCCGCTGCGTCGGCGGCTCCGGCCGCGGTCGAAGCACCGGCAGCGCAGGCAGAGGAGCAGACCACTGCTGCGCCGTCCCGTGTGGAGCTTGTGGCCATCTGCGACGGCCGCACCCTGCCGCTTTCCGAGGTGCCGGACGAGGTATTCTCGCAGGGCGTCATGGGCGAAGGCATGGCATTTGAGCCTACGGGCGACACGATCTATGCCCCGGCGGACGCGGAAGTGTCGGTCGTCATGGAGGACAGCCGCCACGCCTGCGGCCTCGCGCTGGCCGACGGCACCGAGCTGCTCATCCACATCGGCATCGACACCGTAGACATGAACGGCGCTGTTCGTCCACGAGGGCGACAAGGTCAGAGCGGGCGACAAGCTCATCACCTTCTCGCCCAATAAGATCGCGGCGGCGGGCCATCCCAAGACCACCGTGTTCATTGTCACCGAGCCGTCTGGCCACGCGAATATGACTTTCCACACCGGTATCGACGTCCAGCACGGCGCGACCGTATCCGCAGTACTCGAATAACCCCTGGAGGGATATCCAATGTATGATTTTCACAAAAGCGTAGTCTATCAGTGCTATTTCAAGTCCTTTTACGATTCCAACGGCGACGGCGTGGGCGATCTGCGCGGTGTGACCGCCAAGCTGGATTACCTGCAAAAGCTGGGCGTGGACTATATCTGGCTCAACCCGTTCTTCCCTTCGCCCCAGCGCGACAACGGCTATGACGTTGCCGACTACTGCGCGGTCGACCCGCGCTTCGGCACGATGGCGGACTTTGAGGAGCTGTCCCGCGAGGCAGAAAAGCGCGGCATCCGCCTGATGCTCGACATGGTGTTCAACCACACCTCGACCGAGCACGAGTGGTTCCAGAAGGCGCTGGCCGGCGACCCGGATTACGAGGATTACTACATCTGGCGCGAGGGCGGCCCGGACGGCACGCCCCCCAACAACTGGGAAAGCAAGTTCGGCGGCAACGCATGGCAGTACGTCCCCGAAAAGGGCAAGTGGTACCTGCACCTGTTCGACCCCACGCAGGCCGACCTCAACTGGGAGAACCCGCGCGTGCGCAAAGAGCTGCAGAACGTCATCCGCTTCTGGATGGGAAAAGGCGTCAAGGGCTTCCGCTTTGACGTGGTCAACCTGATCAGCAAGGGCTCGTACGAGTCGGATGATCAGGGCGACGGCCGCCGCTTCTATACGGACGGCCCGCGCGTCCACGAGTTCCTGCACGAGCTCAACGAGGCGACCTTCGGCACGGACGCCGAGATCATCACGGTCGGCGAGATGTCAAGCACGTCGATGGAAAACTGCTATAAGTACGCGGGCGCGGACACCGGCGAGCTGCGCATGGTGTTCTCGTTCCACCACCTCAAGGTGGACTTTGTGGGCAACGAAAAATGGGTGCTCGTGCCGTTTGACTTTCAGAAGCTCAAGAACATCCTGTTCTCCTGGCAGACCGGCATGAGCGACCACAACGCATGGAACGCGGTGTTCTGGTGCAACCATGACCAGCCGCGCGTGGTCTCCCGCTTCGGCGACGAGGGCGAATACTGGAAGCCCTCAGCCAAGATGCTGGGTACGGTCATCCACTGCCTGCGCGGCACGCCCTACGTCTATCAGGGCGAGGAGATCGGCATGACCAACCCGGGCTTTACTTCGCTCGACCAGTACCGCGACGTGGAGAGCATCAACCACTTCCACATCCTGCGCGACCGCGGCCTGCATGAGGACAGCGCGTATGACATCCTGCGCGTCCACTCGCGCGACAACAGCCGCACCCCCATGCAGTGGGACGCGAGCGAGGGCGGCGGCTTCTCGGGAGCCGAGCCGTGGATCAGCATGAACCCCAACCACAAAACGATCAATGCCGCGAGCCAGGTGGACGACCCGGACTCCATCTTCGCCCACTACCGCAAGCTGATCGCGCTGCGCAAGCAGTACGACGTGATCGCAAACGGCGACTTTGCCCCGCTCAACATGGCGCATCCGTCTGTGCTCGCCTATACCCGCCGTACAGACCGCGAAGATCTGGTGGTCATCAACAACTTTTACCGCAAAGAAGTAGACTGGACTTGCCCGGTCGACCTCGACGGTTTTACCTGCCTGCTGTCCAACTATGCGGACTCCAGGGCGGAGACTAAGCTGCACCTGCGCCCATACGAGTCGCTCGTGCTGTACCGCGCAAATTAAACTCTGGAAAAGCAAAAGACCACGCCGCAAAGCGTGGTCTTTGTAATATGGTTTCAAAACAGCGGGAGATCGCCGGTGATCGGGTCGACCGTTTCCGGCAGCGCGGGCTCGAATGCCAGGCAGGTATAGGTCGGCCGGCCGTGGAACTCGGTGATACCGTTGTCGCAGATCAGGGCGGAGATAAGCCCCGCCGCCTTCGCCTTTTGGTCGATCGCAAGCAGCTCTTCCTCGGAGTCCACATACAGGCACACCTTGGCAACGCCGCGCGCGAACCATTCACTGAGCGGCGTCGCGGGCTTGTCCGAGGGCGTCAGCACGATGCCGCCGTTTTCCGCGTGCACCTCTGCAAGCCGCCCTTCGTGCTCGAGTGCAGCGAGCACCGCGGTCACGCAGGCATGCCCGGCCTGCGCCGCGATCTTGCCCTTGCGCATCCTGAGGTCGCGCCGCACGACGATCATCTGCTTGGGCTTATCCATTGCCGCGCCTCCCCCAATCACTCGACCGTGTTGGTCAGCTTGCCGATGCCCTTGATCTCACAGGTGACGACATCGCCCTTTTTCAGGAACTTCGGCGGCGTAAAGCCCATGCCGACGCCCGCGGGCGTGCCGGTCGCAATGATCGTGCCCGCGCGCAGCGTCATGCCCTGCGACAGCTCGGAGATGATCTCCGCAACCGAGTGCAGCAGGTGGTCGGTATTGCTGTTCTGGCGCAGCTCACCATTGACCGTCGAGGAAATGTCGAGCGCCGGCGGGAACGCGATTTCATCCGCCGTCATGATGCACGGACCCATCGGCGCAAAACCGTCGAGCGACTTGCCGAAATACCACTGGTTGTGCTCGGTCTGCAGATTGCGCGCAGAAACGTCGTTGACGATCGTATAGCCGAAGATATAGTTCGGCGCCTCGTTTTCGCTGACCTTTTTGCAGTCCTTACCGATCACCACGCCCAGCTCGACCTCGTAGTCCAGCTCGGTCACGAGGCCCTCGTAGGACGGGATCGGGTCGCCGCTGCCGATGGTCTCATACGCGCGCTTGCTGAAATAGGTCGCCTTTTCCCGGTTCAGCAGGAAGGACTGCTCGTGGAACCGCGCGGACTCGACCGCGTGGTCGGCGTAATTGATGCCCAGGCAGATGATATCCTGCTCGGGATGCGGGATGGGCGAGCGCAGGCGCACGCTGTTCAGGCGCAGCGCATTGCCCTCGGTCGCGTTCTCCGCGTCTGCGATGCGGGAAAGCTGAGCCGGAGTGATATGGGTGATCAGGTCGTGCATATTTGCGAACTTGAGGCCGAAAGCCTCCAGCGGCCACAGCATGCCGCGCCAGCCGGCGCACTCCACGCCGATGCGGTCCACGCCATCGTTGTCGATCTGATAAGTATACAGTTTCATATTGGGTTCACGCTCCTGTAGAAATTATCCCGCTCCATCATAGCACATTCTTCTCAAAATAAAAAGCATTGGTTTGAACTTCTCATCAAAATATGCTATAGTTTTACTATATCATTACAAAATGGAGGCACACAGCATGACCGGCACCTGTGAGGACTGCGTTTACAACGTCTATGACGATGAAATGGATGAATACATCTGCGAAGCCTATCTGGACGAGGACGAGTTCTACCGGCTGCTGCAGCGCGGCGGGGCCTGCCCCTACTACCGCTCGGGGGACGATTACGAGCTGGTGCGCCATCAAAATTAAGGAGCCGATACCATTGACGGAAAAAGAAAAAGCAGCCGCCGGGCTGCTGTATGATGCAAACTATGACCCGCAGCTGATCGAGGAGCGTGCGCGGGCCAAGGACCTGTGTCTGGACTACAACCTGACCCGCAGCAGCCAAAAGGAGGAGCGGCTGCGCCTGCTCCGCACGCTGCTGGCATCCTGCGGGGAGGATATCGTGATCGAGCCGCCGTTTTATGTGGATTACGGCTACAACATCCGCACCGGCAAGGAGTTTTACGCCAACCACAACCTGGTGATTCTGGACTGCGCGCCCGTCACCTTCGGCGACCATGTGTTCATCGGCCCGAACTGCTGCTTCTCCACCGCCGGGCATCCGCTGGAAGTCGCGCAGCGTAACGCCGGGCTGGAATACGCCAAGCCGATCACCATTGGCAACAACGTCTGGATCGGCGCGGGTGTGCAGGTGCTCCCCGGCGTGACCATCGGCGACAATGCGGTCATCGGCGCGGGCAGCGTGGTCACCAAAGACATCCCCGCGGGGATGCTGGCGGTCGGCGTACCGTGCCGCCCGGTCCGCCAGATCGCGGAAAAGCCCCGGCGGATGATCCTTTAAGCGCAAACAGAAAAAGCATCGCAGATATTCTGCGATGCTCAGCTTGTCGAAAAAGTCCCAGCGCCGCAGCGCGCATGAAATAGAAAATTGCGGTAAAACGCAATTTTCATAAAAAACCGCGACATGCGCGTGGGTTTTTATACAAACCGCTGGCAAGTGTGCCTGAAAGGCGCGCGCAGACAGCGGCAGATTCGATCGAAAGCGTGGTTTCGATCGAGAGGCTGTTCGAAAAACATAGTTTTTCGACAGCCTCAAGCATCGCAGATATTCTGCGATGCTTTTTGTTTTCAGTCCCGTTTGCGGCGGCCGTAGCCCATGTCCTGCAGCAGGTTGCTCAGCAGGTGCAGGCGCTCGGCGAGCATTTCGTCATCGCGGGCCAGCGCATCCGAAAACAGCTGGATGTCCTCGTCGATCATCGGGTTGTCCGTGCAGACCGCGACGGTCATCGCGTCGCCCTGCACGCCGATGCGGTCGATCTGCGGGTCGTTCTCGTCGTACAGCTTGGGATAGCGGTACGCATCGGCAAAATAGCCGCGCGCGCGGCAGATCAAAATCGCCAGATCGAGCACGCGGTGCAGCGGCAGCTCCTCGGACTGGCGCGACCACTTCTCGCCCGTATACCGCCACACCTTGGCGGAAATATCCACGCGGCCGCGGTCGTTCCACTGCGCCAAGCCGAGCGAAAGCCCCTTGGCGTCGCTTTGGTAGGCCGTGCGGCCGTCCACGTTTTCGTAGTTCTCCACCGTGATAACCGGCTTGTGCTTGAGCGTTGTTGGGATCTTCACCTCGTCCCCTCCTTTGCAATTAGTAAATCAGTAATTTAGTAAATGTATTATAGCATAAAACCCTTTCCCCTGTCAACTTGCCGTGCTTCGGCCGCAGACAGCGCAAAAAAGACCGCCGGATGGCGGTCTTTTTTTCATGCAATCCAAGGGAAAGGCAGTTCGATTACTGCACCGCTTCCACGGTCTCGGTGCCGTTCTCGCGGTAGGTATAAACCGTGAAGCTGCCATAGCTCCAGATGCCATCCTCGCCCTCGCCCATGCAGCTCGGGGAGTAGCTCTTGGAGTTCGGCGAACCAATCGCCCCCTCCATCGCGGATGCCGAGCCGCCGATATAGGCCGAAGCCTGCGCCGCGGTCGGGCCTGCGGGTTCCGGCTCAGGCGCGGGTTCGGGTTCGGGCGCCGGCGCCGGTTCCGGGGCCGGTGTAGGGGTCTGCGGCTTGCTTGCCGTGCTGTTGCCCGTGCTGGGCTTGGCCACGCTGCCGCTCGTGCCGGACGACGCATTGCCGGACGAGGCGCTGCCTGCCGTACTGCTGCCCGTGCCGGCGGAGCCGGTCGAGGCGCTGCCGGAGGACGCCGTACTGTCCTTGTCGGCCTCAGCGGACTCGGTCTTGTCCGCAGCCGCGTCTTCCTTGTCAGCCGTTTCCTGCTTGTCCTTCTCATCCTCAGGCTTTACGGTTTCTACCGCCTGATCTTCCTTTGCCGTATCTTCGGCGTTCTGATTGCCGCCGCTGCATGCGGCCAGACTGCCGCACAGTACCAGTGCGAGCAGCAGCGCTGTCCATTTCTTCATTTTCTTTATCCTCCTGTAGCGTTCTGTTCATTCGACGGAATCCGTCTGCGTTTGGTTCCCTAAATTCGGGGGATATTTGAGTAAATTCGCCAAATTCCGCTCCACGATCTCCACGATCACCGTGTCCCCTGCCTGCACCTGCTCGAGCGGATAAGGCATCTGGCGCGTGATCGTCGCCTCGCGGAAGTCCTCCGCGAGGAACGGATGCAGCGCGTTGCCGAACGAGTCGCGGCACAGCAGCAGGCGGCCGTTCGGCGCGTCCGGGCTCGTGGTCTGGATCAAAATATCCTCCGCGGTGCGCGGCTCGCTGACATAGGAGAACGTGGTCTCGTATGCCTGCTGCGCCTCGCGCGCCGTGCCCTTGGGATAGAGCATCTCATACAGGTCGCCGCGGTGGGTCTCCGCCGTGGTATACTCCGCCTCCGCAAACGCGGTATGCGGCAGGCCGAGCGTCTCCATCAGGAAATCGTGCGCAAGCGCCGCGCCGCGGTTTGTCCAGTGCGAGTCGGTTTTGAGGTACAAAATCTCGTCCTGTTCGGACAAAAAGGTAAACAAGTCGGCATAATGGACGCCGTATTCCTCGAGCAGCGGCTTTAACTTTTCGTAATTGCCCGGGGAATCGCTTTGCAGGTAGCGCGCCGGCATATGCTCCGGATAGAGCGAGTTCTTATTCGGCGCAATGGTGAACACGAACTGCGCGCCGCGTGCTTCGCAATACGCCTGCATGTCCGCTATGGTCTGCGCGATCTGCCGCACCTCTTCGTCGGTCAGCGTCGCGCGGTTCTGGTAGTCGTCCAGCGTCTCGGCGTAGTACAGCCAGCCGTCCGTGCCATAGATCACGTCCTCCGCCGGCGAGGTCGCCAGCAGCCCGGTTTGCAGCATGGCATTCGCGGTCACCATCTCCTGCCGCAGGGCGAAGTGGTCGGCGATGTAATTTGTCGCGTCGTCCAGCACATTCTGGTTCCAGCTGCCGTCCTCGCTTTTGAGCTGCGGCACAGGGGTCAGGCGTTCGTTCGCCGCGGCCTCGGTCGGCGGCAGGAACAGCATGCCCGCCGAGGGCAGGATGCAGAGCAGCAGGAAAGCCGCGGTAAAAATCTTGTATTTCATGGCGGCCCTCCTCAGAAGCGGAAATAGATAAACGGGTTAAAGGTGCCCGCCGACAGGTTGAACATGCACAGCACAAGCAGCACCAGCGCGCCGATGAGCGTCGCGGTGTCGTTTTTCGGCTGTATGCGTTTTGCCACCGGAAAACTGAGCAAAAGCGCAAAAACCAGTGTCAGCAGGAACACAGGCGTTAATAATGAACGCACGGTCGCCGTCCCGGTCCAGTTAAGGCCCACGCCCGTGAACATGGCGGCGAACATCGCGCCCGCCTGCGAAAGCGTATCCGCGCGGAACAGCGTAAAGCCCAGCACCACGACGAGCAGCGTGTACACCCGGCCCAGCAGCTTGCCTTTGAACCGCTTGACCGGCAGCGCGCCGCTGTCCTCCAGCACGGAGAACAGCCCGTGCCACAGGCCCCAGAGCACGAACGTCCAGCTCGCGCCGTGCCACAGGCCGGTCGCAAAGAATACGATGAAACGGTTGAGCCAGGTGCGGCCGCGGCCCTTGCGGTTGCCGCCCAGCGGGATATACAGGTAATCGCGGAACCAGGTCGACAGCGAGATGTGCCACCGCCGCCAGAATTCCTTGATGGTCGTCGAGGCATAGGGATAGTTGAAGTTCTCCTGGAAATGGAAGCCGAACATATGCCCCATGCCGATCGCCATATCGCTGTAGCCCGAGAAGTCAAAGTAGATCTGTAAAGTGTAGCAGATCACGCCCGTCCACGCGGCGAACATGCCGATCTCCCCGGCGGGCAGGGCGAATACCGCATCCGCCATCTGCCCCATCGCATTGGAGACCAGCAGCTTTTTGGACAGGCCGCAGATAAACCGGCGGATACCCAGCGCGGTCTCCTGCGGGGTGGTGTGCCGCTCGTCGATCTCCCGCTCGATGTCGTGGTATTTGACAATCGGGCCCGCGATCAGCTGCGGAAAAAACGAAATATAGAGCAAAACCTTAACAAAAGATCTGGAAACGACCGACCGGTCGCGATACACATCCACCACATAGGACAGGCCCTGGAAGGTGAAGAACGAGATGCCGATCGGCAGCACGATGCCGGGCAGCGGCAGGCTGAGGCCGAGCAGACCATTGACCGTGCTGACCGCGAAATCCGCATATTTGAACACCGCGAGCATCCCGATGCCGCCCGCCACGGCAAGCGCCACACCGAGTTTGGGGTATTTCCCCGCCGCCAGCAGGCCGCAGATGTAATTGAGCAGCACCGAAACCAGCAGCAGCGGCAGATACACCGGCTGGCCGAATGCGTAGAAGATCAGGCTCGCCGCAAGCAGCAGTGCGTTTTTGAGCCGCACGCCGCGCATGAGGCGGTCGAGCACAAACACCGCAGGCAGAAAGACGAATAAAAAGACTGCCGAACTGAATACCATGATAGAATTTCCTTTTTCTCTTTATTATGCCTGCTTTGTGTCGTTTTTAGCCTCCCGCACATAGTTTGCGATCGCAATGCCGCCGCTGACGAACGCCAGCGCCGCCAGATTGCGCAGCGTGAAGATGTTCTCGCCCAGCACCAGCGCGGAAAAGATCGCACCGAACACCGGGATCAGGAAGCAAAACAGGCTGACCCGCCCGACCGGGTATTTGCCGAGCAGCGCGGTCCAGATCGTGAACGCCGCCGCGGAGAGCACGATCATGTAACCGAGCAGCAGCACGCCGGTCAGCGTGACCGTGCCGAGCCGTCCGCCGCCCGCCACACCGATGACACCCAGCAGCAGGCCGCCCAGCAACAGCTGCCAGCCGGTCAGCAACATGGGGTCGCGCCCCGGGGTAAAGATGCGGGAAACCAGCGCGCCCGCACCCGCGGACATCGCAGAGAGCAGCACCAGGCCGTCGCCCTGCAGATTAAAGCCGTTCAGCCCGCCCATGCCGAGCGCGAGCACACCCGCAAAGCCGCACACGCAGCCGAGCGCCTTCTGGCGGGTGAGCTTGTCGTTCTTGAGGAACAGATGTGCGAAAATGAGCGCAAAAAATGTCTGCGTGCCCGAAAGCACTGCGCCCTTTGTGCCGGTCGTGGCGGACAGGCCGATATAGTAGCAGATGTACTGGATCATGCTCTGGAACAGGCTGATCCACAAAATCGGCTTCCACTCGCTGCGCACCGGCAGGATGCGGTGTCCCTTGCACTTCGCCACGATCAGCACCAGCACGCCGGCCAGCGCAAAGCGCCAGCCGGCAAACAGCAGCTGGGAGAACGAAGCATCCGCCGCAATTTCAAACAGCTCATACCCTTTTTTGATACAGGGCGCCGCACTGCCCCACAGTGCCGCGCAGAGTATCGCAGGCATATATAATTGACGCACCAGCGCCGTTTTTTGTTCCTTCATTTTACCCCTACTTCCAAAATATCGTTGTAAGCCAGTATAGCATTTTTCTGCCCTTCCTGCAAGCAAGGGAGGTTTATCGGACAGCCGTTCTGTTATCCTTTGAATAAAGAGAGGTGAACGGCATGATCTACTGCTGTCAAGCCAAATGCTGCCACTACATCTTTTTCGGCAGCGGACGTCCCACCGCCTGCCCGGACTGCGGCAGCAGGCACATCCGTCCCGCCACGCGCGAGGAGCGCGCCGCGTACCTGCGCCGGCGCACCGAAGCGCTCTCCCCCGCCCGCCGCTCCGGATGACAGGCGCACAGCAAAAGACCTTCCGAGTAACTTCCGGAAGGTCTTTTACATACCGCTTTCACTTGTCATGTTTTTTTGACTCCTTGGGGCAGCCATCGCCGCCGTAATGGTATCGCATTACTTGGCGGAGCGACGCGCCTTGCGGGACATCGTCTTGATGCGGCTCGATTCCAGATCCAGCGTACGCGCTGCAACCAGATCATTGAAGAAACCCTTCATCATAATTTGTCACGCTCCTTTATGTGATATCGTTGAGACCGTTTCCCGATCTCTGTTATTATCATACACGGAGCGCGCCCGAAAAACAAGCGGCAGCTTTTATGAATCTTGTATAATCACAGCGTCATTATATTGTGCAATTTGTCATTTTATCTTAACAGTTTGTACACATTTAATCGCAACTTATTATGAATTTTAGCAAAAGTTAACGATATTCCTCCGCGAGCTTTTCAAACAGCGGCAGCGCGCGGCGGATGGTCTCGGTTTTCACGCAGTAGGAAATGCGCATGTGTCCCGGCGCGCCGAAATCCGCACCCGGCACGACCAGCAGGTCGTATTTCTTCGCGCGCTCGCAGAACGCGCGGTCGTCCGGCTCGAGCGTCTGCGGGAACAGGTAGAATGCGCCCGCGGGCTTGACACAGCGGTAGCCCATCGCGGTCAGGCCGTTGTAGAGCAGGTCGCGGTTGGTCTGGTAGACCGCCAAATCGCCGGTCAGGCCGGTGCAGCGCGCCACGACGCGCTGGAACAGGCTGGGTGCGCACACATACCCGAGCGCGCGGCCCGCGCCGCATACCGCGGCATACAGGTCGGCGCTGTCCGCCGCCTGCGGCGGCACGAGCACATAGCCGATGCGCTCGCCCGGCAGGGAGAGCGACTTGGAATAGGAGTAGCAGACGATGGTATCGTCATAGAAATTCGGTGCAAAGGGCACCTGCACGCCGTCGTATACCAGCTCGCGGTAGGGCTCGTCCGAGATCAGGTAGATCGGGTGGCCGTACTGCTTTTCTTTCTCCCGAAGCAGCTCGGACAGCCGGCGGATGGTCTGCTCGGAATACACCGCGCCCGAAGGGTTGTTGGGCGAGTTGATGACAACCGCCTTGGTATGCTCGTTCAGGCGCTGCGCGAGCGCGTCAAAGTCGATCTGGAAGTCCTGCACGGACGGCGGCACGACAACCGCCTTTGCCCCTGCCCCGCTCTCGATGAACATCAGGTATTCCGGGAAGTACGGCGCGAGCACCGCGATCTCGTCCCCCGGGCAGGCCACTGCCTTGAACGCGCAGGACAGCGCTGCCGCCGCGCCCACGGTCAGGTACAGGCTATCGCCGGTGTACGCAGTGCCGAAGCGGCGATTGAGGTCGTCCGCCAGCGCCGTGCGCACATCTGCCGCGCCCTGTGCGGAGGTATAGCCGTGCAGCACGACCGGGTCGCCTGCGGCCTCCTCCAAAATCGCCTGCCGTACTGCGTCCGGCGCGGGGACGCTCGGGTTGCCGATCGAAAAATCGAACACATTTTCGCGGCCCACCACCGCAGCGCGCTGGTTGCCGTATTCAAAAAGCTCACGAATGGTCGAGCGGTTGTTGCCCAGCGCGGCCATGCTTTGATTTACCATCAGGAAACCTCTCCTTTCTGCTGTGATTTATTATAGCACAGTGCAAAAGGGGTTACAAGGTTTAC
>DGYFR06201__coassemble_529_pt1 | contig 69968 bp, 57 predicted proteins | sample DGYFR06201__metabat2_high_PE_040 | metagenome-assembled genome bin DGYFR06201 | reverse complement strand
CGTCCCAATCCTTGTACTGCTTGAACTCGTAGCAGCCGCCGATCGCCCACAGCTTTTTGGGCTCGGAGCCGGTCAGCCAGCGGATCAGGTCAAAGTCATGGATGGACATGTCGATGAACTGGCCGCCCGAACGCGGAGCGTACTCCAGCGTGCCCTCGATGATCGAGATCGGGTCCTGCGAGTAGCAGCGGACCAGAATAACGTCGCCGATGTCGCCGTTTTCCATCTTCTTCTTGGCCACCTGATAGGAGTGGTCGTAGCGGCGCATGAAGCCCAGCATGAAGATCAGATCCGGGTGAGCGGCGATGATCGCCTCCGCTTCCTTGCACTTCTCTACCGTGTCAGCCAGCGGCTTCTCGCAGAATACGTGCTTGCCGGCGTCCATCGCGAGCTTGATCATTTCAACGTGGGAAGCGGTGTTGGTGATGATGGCGACCGCCTCAACATTGGGGTCCTCGCACAGCGCCTTGGGGTCGTTGTAAACCGCGGTGACGCCCAGCTCTTCCGCGACCTGCTTTGCGCGGTCGAAGTTTGCGTCCGCAATCGCGACCAGCTCGGAGCCGGGTACGCGGTTTGCGATGTTGCAGGCGTGCTCATAGCCCAGACGGCCGACGCCGATGATACCGATTTTCAGCTTTTTCATAGGTATGCTCTCCTTTATATATAAAAGTATGAATGACAGAGTCGGATGCGCGCTGCCCGCGCATTTCAGATCAGAGGCCGGTGTGCTCCTTGACGTAAGCGCGCGCCATGCGGGCGTAGTCGAGCGGGTTGGCCTTTGCGGGGTCCTGCTCTGCCTCAACGACCAGCCAGCCCTCGTAGTTATACTCGTCGAGCAGCTTAAACACGGTCGGGAAGTCTACGCAGCCTTCCGGATCGCCCGGTACGGTGAATACGCCTTCCGGGATGGAGCGCAGGAAGCTCTTGTTCTCTGCGTAGCACTTGTCCATCGCGGGCTTGCGCACGTTCTTGAGATGGACATGGCCGATGCGGTCGTGGTGCTTCTTGAGGATCTCGATCGGGTCCTCGCCGGAGAAGGTCAGGTGGCCGGTATCATAGATCATGCTGACGTACTTGGGATCGGTCATGGCGAGCATGCGGTCGATCTCAGCGGTGGTCTGCACGGTGGTGGTCATGTGGTGATGGTAAACGATCTTCATGCCGCTGTCATAAGCGATCTTGCCGAGGTGGTTGAGGCCCTTGGTGAGCACTTCCCACTCGTCGTCATTGAGCACCTTCTTGTTTGCAAGCGGGGTGTTCCACTGGTGCTGGATGGAGAAGGACTGGTCCGAGGTGTTGATGACCGTCGCGCCGATGGACTTTAAGAAGTTCATGTGGTCGACGAACGCACGCTCGTTCCACCACAGGGGCTGCTCGTTGAGGTAAGTGCTGATCCATGCGGTGATGGCGGAGATGCCGCGGCGGCCGAACTCCTTGTTCAGGATCGCGGGGTCGCGGGGATACTGGCAGCCGATCTCGGTGCCGACGTAGCCGGTCAGCGCGATCTCGCTGATGGTCTGGAGAAAGCTGTTTTCCGCGCCCATTTCAGGCATATCGTCCTCGGTCCAGGCGATGGGTGCGATGCCGATTTTGACTTTATTAGGATCTAACATGGGGGATTCCTTCCTTTCTGTGGTGTGAGGTCCGTTCCTCTCTTTTGTGATTACAGTTTAGCAGTTTCGCAGCCGCTTTTCTTTCAACTTCTTGGTTTGTTTGAAAAAATGCGAAAGCAGCGCGGGGAAGTGCGGAACGGGCGAAAAACGCGGCTGTTTTGCGGGGGAAATACAGCGGTTTATACGTTGCGCCGGCTTTCGCCGGCGCATGATGCAAGGGGTTATTTTTTCAAAATCCTGCTTTCAGAGGAAGGGGCGGGTGGTCTCTGCGCCCATCTTGATGACGTCCTCCGCGTCCATTGCCCAGTATTCCGGGCGGAACAGCTCGAGGCAGGCAGGGCCGTCATAGCCGACCGCCTTGACCGCGTCCGCAACCTCCTGCACCGGGATCGCGCCCAGGCCGGGCATCAGGCGGTGGCAGTGGTCGAGAATGCCGAGCGGCAGATCCTCACAGTCGTTGATGTGGAACACGAACAGCTTATCCTTCGGCACCTTGCGGATGAAGTCCACGTCCGCGCACTTGTCGTGCAGGTAGACGTTGATGCAGTCGACGGTCAGGCCGACGCTGTCGCGGTTTACCGCCTGCACGATCTCGAGCGCCTGGCGCACGCTGTTGCAGCACCACTTGCGGTCGCCGATCGGTTCGAAGGACAGCTTGACGCCGTAGGGCTCCGCGATGTCGGCGAGTTCGCCCAGCACCTTGACCGAGTCCTCGAACACTTCCTGCTCGTTCTTGGTGCAGATCTCGGAGGTGACGGTAGGCACGACGATGATATACGGGTTGCCGATCTGCTGGGCGACCTCGCAGCCGAAAGTGAACAGCTCGACGAGCGCCTTCCACTCCTCGGGCGTGCAGAAGTTGATGTTTTCGATCGAGTTGAAGGCAAAGGGCTTCAAATGGCTCTTTGCAAAGAAAGCCTTCAGGTCGTCGATGGTGTGGGTCTTAAAATACTCTTTCAGCATATCAAGACGCAGCTCGATATAGTCGTAGCCATACTTTTCGCACAGCTCGAGGTCTTTTTCGACGCTGGAGTTTTCCTTGCAGGTCGCTTCGTTGTAACCAAGTTTGAGCATGATGTAGCCTCCTTACATTTCGCCGCGCGCTTCGCGTTCGGCAAGATCCTTCATGATATTCGGATAAATCTTATCCAGCTTGTACAGCAGCAGGACGATGATGGCGACCGCCCAGATCAGGATCGGGCCCCACTGGAAGATGGTGGTGATCATGGCCTTGGCAGACTCCGGCTGTACCGCGCCGCCGGTGGTCGAGCTGAGGAAGCCCGCGCCCTCGAGCAGGGCGGTCATGATAACGCTGGTGATGCCGGTGCCGACCTTGAAGCCGAGCGAGCCCGCGCCGAAGATCAGGCTTTCCTGACGGATATGGCTCTTCCACTGGCCATACTCGACAACGTCGCCCATCATGCCGAATACGACAGAGGTCAGCGGCGCCTGACCGAGCGAGCGGATGATGGTCATCGCCATCAGCCAGCCGAAGCTCGTCGGGTTGACCAGGATCAGCGCCTGCGCTGCAACAACGATGATGCAGCCGATCAGGGACAGGTCGCGCTTGTTGAATTTTTTGAGCAGCATCGGGCACGCAAATGCGCCGACGATGAGTGCAACGATCTCTGCGGTGTAGATGAAGCTGTACAGGCCGTCATTGCCCAGTACATACTTGCAGTAGTAGGGCAGGTCGGTGCCGATGATGGTGGTGTGGATGCAGGTCACGGCCCACAGGATCAGGGTCGCCCAGAAATAGGGGTTGCCGAGCAGCGCCTTGAGGCTGCGGCCCGCGGTGACCTTGGGCTGCTTGGTCTGCTGGGCATCGAAGCTGACGGTTTCCTTGCAGCGCGCAAAGCAGATCGCCAGCAGGATGACCGCGATGACGCACCATACGCTCATGACCTTGATCCATGCCGCCTGATCGTTGCCGACCATTTTGACGATCGGCAGGGTGAAGGTGACAGCGATGATCTTGCCGAAGGGCGACAGGCCCATGCGGATGACCGAGAGCAGGTCGCGTTCGTGCGAAGAGCGCGTCATCAGGGTGGACAGGGTGCCGTAGGGCACGTTGATGGCGGTGTAGCACACCGTGGTGGTCAGGTTATAGGTGACGAAAATGTACCAGAACTGCACGGAATCGCTTGACTGCGGGATGCAGAACATGGATATGGTACAGATCGCATAGGGGATGGCCATCCACAGGATCCACGGACGGGCCTTGCCCCACTTGGACTTGGTATGGTTGACGACAATGCCCATGATGACGTCCGAGGTGCCGTCGAAAATGCGGGAGATCAGCATGACCAGGCCGACGGTGGCAACCGAAACGCCGGCATAGTCGGTGTAGAACAGGGTCAGCACCGCAGTGGTGATGCCCATGACGATGTTGCAGGCGGTGTCGCCTAAACCGTAGGAAATCCGGGTGCCCCAGGTGATTGGGGCGGAATCCGAAGTGTTTTTCAATGTGGCAGCAGTTTGCATATGTATTTACCTCCCAGATCAGCCGATTTCGTCGAGCTTAACCGGGCGGCCTTCCTTGAGGGATTTTGCAGCAGCCATTGCGATCTTGACCGGCTGCAGGCCGTCAAATCCGGTAACCGGGGTATCGGTGCCGTTCAGGACAGCTTCCGTAAAGGCCTTGGCCTCTGCGATGAACGCATTGTTGTAGCGCTCGAGGAAGAACCAGGTGGGCTTTGCGATTTCCACGCCGTCCGCGCTCGAGATCATGGCCTGATCGTTCAGGTCGTTCGCAACCTGTACGCAGCCCTTGTCGCAGTGTACCTCGGTGCGCTGGTCGTAGCCGTAGTGCGCGGCGCGGCTGTTGTCGATCACGCCGAGCGCGCCGTTTTCAAACTTCATCATGACGATCGCGGTGTCCACGTCGTCGTACTGGTCATAGCCCGCGCCGGACAGCGCCGCGCCGTAAGCGGTGACCTCGGTGACCTCGCTGCCCGCCAGATAACGGACCATGTCGAAATCATGGATGGTCATGTCCATGAAGATGCCGCCGGAGACCTTGATGTAATCCATCGACTGGTGATCGGGATCGCGCGAGGTGACCTTGACGATGTTGGGCTTGCCCAGACGGCCGGAGGCGACCGTGTCGCGGACCATCTTGTGGTTGTGGTCAAAGCGGCGGACAAAACCGACCTGCAGCTTGACGCCGGCCTGCTTGACCGCGTCGAGCGCTTCCTCGATCTTGGAGAGGTTGGTGTCGATCGGCTTTTCGCAGAACACGTGCTTGCCGGCCTTGGCCGCTCGCATGATGAACTCCGCATGGGTGTTCGTGGAGGAGCAGATGAATACCGCGTCGATCGTGGGATCGCTGAAGATCATCTCCGGGTCCTCATAGCACTTTTCAATGCCCATGTCCGCCGCCCACGCACGGGTAGCGTCGTTCATGAACGGGTCAGCGACCGCGTACAGCTCGGCTTCCGGCACGGCGTGCGCCAGATTTTCCCCATGCAGCTTGCCAATGCGTCCTGCACCAAGCAGACCAATACGTACCTTTTTCATCTTCATGCACTCTCCTTCATTGTGTTTGAAAAAATGGTATTTCTTCCTCTCTGTGCGGAAAAAGCAGGATATTAGAAGCGGGGGCCTTTTTGCTGTGCTATAATAGAATGCAGCACGGCAAGAAGGTAAAAAATGCAACTTATATCGCATTTAAAATGCGATTTCTGCGTTTTCTGCACCTTGTATGCGATTATTATACGCGGAAAAATCAAAATACCGTTAGCGGGTTCTTGTGGAAAAAAACGGCGGCAATATGAGAAAATCGAGGAAATTTCCGGCAGGAATTGCGAAATCTTGTGATTGCGGGAGGGAGAGGCAATGGCAGCAGAGCAGAATGGAAGGCTTCCGGAATTTGTAAACTGCATCCTGATCGACCGGGCGCACAACAACAGGCAGTCCCACCTGCCGCATGTGCACGAAAACGAGCTGGAGCTGTTTTATGTGTACGCCGGGGATGGACAGTATATGGTGGACAACCGGTATTACCCGATCCGCGAGGGCGATATCGTGATCTGCAATGCAGGCGTGCTGCACGGGGAGGACCCCGCGCTCGTGCGGCAGATCCATTCCTACAGCGTCGCCATGACCGGCGTGCAGGTCGAGGGCCTGCCCCCGAACTGCCTGATCGACGATAAGACCCGGCCGGTCGTGTCCTGCGGGCAGCTCTCTAGGCAGGTAGGGCCGCTGATGCAGATGCTCTATATGCTCTCCGCCGATCTGACACATCTGCGCGACGTGTGCAGCGGACTGGCCGGTTCGATGCTGCTGCTGACGCAGGCGCTGCTGCGCAGCCGCGCGCACAACGAGCAGCTCGACGAGCTGGAGCAGCCCTCCGTGCTCGCGCACCGGGTGCGGCGGTATCTGGACGAGCACCACACCGAGCAGCTCACCCTGCGCGTGGTGGCCGACCGGCTGCATGTGAGCGAATATTATCTGGCGCATGTGTTCAAGCAGGAATTCGGCATCCCGCCCATGCAGTATGTGATGAAGCGCCGCATCGGCGAGGCGCAGGAGCTGCTGATGAACACCAACCTGCCGGTCGCGGAGGTCGCGGACCGGCTGGGCTACAGCAGCGTCTGCCACTTTAATGCGATGTTCAAGAAAAATGTCGGCATGCCGCCGGGCCGGTTCCGCCAGTCCTTCCAGGGAAAGAACGGGGAGGACGACAAGCCGTAACAGCGGTCTGGCCGCAAAAAGCAAAGTTTTGCTATAGCGGGCGGAGCAAATTGTGCTATAATATAACAAAAGAAAAAACGGAGGAGAGCGTATGGCACAGCAGAATCCGCTCAATGTGCAATGCTTTGTCAAAAAAGATTTCCAGTCGGTCTTTGCGGGCGAAAACGACCCCAAGCTGCTCTATGTCAGCGAGATCCGTCCGGATGCGAGCACGCACCCGCGTGTGATGCACGCGCATGAGGACTTTGTCGAGATCATCCTGATCTGCAGCGGGTCGAGTGAATATCTGATCCACGATAAGAAATATTTCATCCGGCCGGGCGACCTGCTGGTATACAATGCGGGCGTGGTGCATGACGAGATCTCCGGCCCGGATATCGAGATCGGCAGCTACTGCGTCGCGATCGGCGGGCTGCATATGCCCGGGCTGAAGCCCAATATGCTGATCCCGGCGGACGCGGGCTATGTGTTCCCGACCAGGCGCAGCTTCGGCGACCTGCGCATCCTGTTTGAGATGATGTTCCGCAATCTGGCATCCGGGGAGCCGCGCGCCGAGGCGTTCTGCAGCAGCCTGATGCACGCGCTGCTGGTCAAGGTGCTTGCCGTGACCGAGGGCGCGGACGCCGCGGACGAAAAGCCGGTCGAGGAGCCGCCGATCCTGGGCCGCCGCATCAAGGAGTACATCGACAGGCACTATATGGAGCCGATCACCCTGCAGAGCATGGGCGAGGCGCTGCATATCAGTCCCTATTACTTATCCCATGTGTTCAAGCAGATGAGCGGGTATTCCCCGGTGCAGTATCTGCTGCGCCGCCGCATCGGCGAGGCGCAGACCCTGCTCATCACCACCGACCTGCCGATCACGCGCATCGCGGAGATGGTGGGCTATGATACGCAGAGCTATTTCAATCTGCAGTTCACCAAGAACGTGGGCATGCCGCCCAACAAGTTCCGGCAGAACTACATCGTCTCGCAAAACGAGCCCAGGGACGGCGCCAAGGGCCGCCGCAGGAAAAAATAAACCGATACGCAGACCGGCCGCACGGGGTTCTGAACCTGTGCGGCCTTTTTATTTGCGGAAAAGCGAAGCGCCCCTTCCGGCGGGAGCCGGAAAGGGCGCTGCTGCAAAAGAAATAGAAGAAAAGGGAATGGGATAAGTTCAGCGGTAATCGTAGTCCGGGCCGTCGGACAGGGACGTGTAGGTCGCTTCGCGGGTGAAGTACATTTCTGCAAAGATGAGAGCCATAGCAAAGATCGCGAACAACATGAGGATACACTCCTTTTTTGAAATTTTATAATAAATTGGTTGATGGTAAGTGTTTTGCAGGACAGCGGGCGCCGTTCTGTTTTACTGTCTATATCATAGCAGCCCGGCGACGCAATTTCTTCCAGTTTTATGTGTTTGCCGCGCCTTCGCAAGGATTTGTAAAACGCAGTGCGCATGCGGCCCTGCGGTGCAGGAAAACCGCGCAATATACTGCAAAACCGGCCCGCTGCGGCGCGGAGATGCTCGGGGAAAATCATAAAGAAAATGCCTGATTTTCATAAAATCTTGGCATTGGGCGGATTTTTCATCTAAATTTGGTGCAAAACACAGGGATGCGCCCCTAAGGGAAAGACGCGATTTGGGGCAAAAAGCGAGATATTCAAAAATCCGCGCGCAAAACCCGCGGGACGGTATTTTCCGGCGGGCGGGAAAATCGCGGATTGCCGCGGGAAAAGGTTCTCAAAAATGCGGAAATTGCACAAATACACGCGCAAAATTAAAAATTTATTGGAAAAATTGCAAGAGACCAAGATGTTAGAAGAAATCCAAAATGCAAGATGGTACACTAGAACCATCAAAAACGAGGGCCGCGAAAACAGCGGCTGAGAGTGACATATCGTTTGAGGAGGAAGAAAAATGAGCAAAACCAAAATGACAGTTGGCCAGGCGATCGTCAAGTTCCTGAACCAGCAGTACATCGAGATGGACGGCAAGGAAGAGCCCTTCGTAGACGGCATCTTCACCATCTTCGGCCACGGCATGGTCGTCGGCCTTGGCCAGGCGCTCGAGGAAGACCCGGGCCACCTGCGTGTTTATCAGGGCCGCAACGAGCAGGGCATGGCGCACGCTGCGATCTCCTACGCGAAGCAGCACAACCGCCGCAAGATCATCGCGTGCTCGTCCTCGATCGGCGTTGGCGCGGCGAACATGGTCACCGCCGCCCTGACCGCTACCATCAATAACATCCCGCTCCTGCTGTTCCCGTCCGACTCCTTCGCGACCCGCCAGCCGGACCCGGTGCTCCAGCAGCTCGAGGTTCCGTCCGACCTGTCCGTCACCGCTTCCGACTGCTTCAAGCCGGTTGCCAAGTACTGGGACCGCGTCACCCGTCCGGAGCAGCTGATGAGCGCCATGATCAACGCGATGCGCGTGCTGACCGACACCGCCAACTGCGGCACCGCGGTCATCTCCATGCCGCAGGACGTACAGGGCGAGAGCTTTGCGTTCCCGGATTACTTCTTCCAGAAGCGCGTCCATCACGTAGCCCGCCGCGTTGCGGATGACTACGAGATCGACAAGGCGGTCGAGCTGATCAAGGCTTCCAAGAAGCCGATGTTCATCTCGGGCGGCGGCGTTCGTTACTCCGAGGCCGGCGAGACCGTGATGGAGTTCTGCAAGGCGTTCAACATCCCGGTATCCCAGACCCAGGCCGGCCACTCCGCGCTGCCGGATTCGTTTGAGCTCTCTGTCGGCGGCATCGGCGTCACCGGCGGTCTGGCAGCCAACGAGCTGTGCAAGGACTGCGACCTCGTGATCGGCGTCGGCACCCGTTTCAATGACTTTGTCACCGGCTCCAAGTGGGTGCTGTTCCGCAACCCGGACATCAAGGTGCTGGCGATCAACACCTCCGAGTTCCACGCAGAGAAGCTGGACGCGACCCGCTGCGTAGGCGACGCAAAGGTCACCCTCGAGGCGATCATGGCGAAACTGAAGGAAGCAAACTACAAGAGCGCTTACACCGACGAGATCGAGAAGATCCGCAAGGTTTGGGAAGAGGAGCGCCTGCGCGTGCTGGGCGTCCAGTATCACGGCGAGGGCTTCGGCGAAGGCAAGTTCGTACCGTGCGTACCGAGCTGGACCGAGAAGATCATGAACGACTATGTCAACGACATCGGCGGCACGATCACCGAGTCCAATGCAGTCGGCATCCTGCGTGAGGAGATCGATGACGACGCGATCGTTGTTGCAGCGGCGGGTTCCCTGCCGGCAGACCTCGAGCGCCTGTGGGTCACCGACGCGAAGGATTCCTACAACATGGAATACGGCGCATCCTGCATGGGCTACGAGATCGCCGGTGCGCTCGGCTCTAAGCTGGCTGAGCCGGACAAGGAAGTTTACGCGCTGGTCGGCGACGGCTCGTTTATGATGCTCAACTCCGAGATCCCGACCGCGATCCAGGAAAATGCCAAGATCACGGTCGTCGTATTCGATAACGCGGCGTTCGGCTGCATCAACAACCTGCAGATGGGCAACGGCATCGGCTCGCTTGCGACCGAGATGCGTCACCGCAACGAGGAGACCGGCAAGCTGGACGGCAAGTACTGCTACACCGACTTCGGCAAGATCGGCGAAGGCTACGGCATGAAGGCGTTCTATGCCAAGACCCCGGATGAGTTCCGCAAGGCGGTGCAGGATGCCAAGAAGGAGACCGGCTCCTGCATCATCGACGCAAAGGTCCTGCCCAAGACGATGGCGGAAGGCTATGAGTCCTGGTGGCACATCGGCGTGGCTTCTACCTCGAAGTCTGACGCGGTCAAGGAAGCGCGTAAGCGTATCGACGACCACCTCGCAGAGGCGAGAATGTACTGAGGCACACACTGTTATTCCCTTTTCTTCTTCCAAGGCTGTACCGCCCATTGCATTCTCTGGAATTATTTTCTCTCACACCGTCCGAAGGTGCAGCGCGTGCGGGCAGCGCGCGCTGTGCGCGGGCGGAGCCGGCAGGAAGATAGGGGAAAACGCCCGGTACTTAACCTTATATATGGATCAGGCACAGCCGCCCGTGCAGAGCGGGCGGCTTTCTGCTACGCAAAATTGGGAAAAAGGAGCGAAAAACATGAAATACACGAGCAAAGGCCCGTTTGAGCAGGGCTATAACAAGATGATCTCCGCGGTCGAGAACCCGGAGATGATGGGGCTCGAGTTCGGCGTCGTCAAGATGGCGGCGGGCGACGTGATGCACTTTGACTATGCGCAGGAGGTCGTTTACGACCTGCTATCCGGCAAGGTAACCTTCGCGTGGGACGGCAAGACCGAGACCGTAGAGCGCCGCGATTGCTTCCACGAGGGCGCGATCCTGCTGCACGTGCCGCAGAACACCAAGGTGACCATCACTGCGGACACCGAGACCGAAGTCGCTGTTGCGCGCACTGAAAACAAGCGCAGCTTCGAGGCTAAGCTGATGCGTCCCGAGGACTGCCTGTGCGCCAACGAGGAGCGCGGCGCGGGCCAGATGAACGAGTGCTCCACCCGCATGGTGCGCACCTTCTTCGACCGCTCCAACTGCCCGGAGACCAACTTCTTCATCGGCGAGGTCGTGCACTTCCCCGGCAAGTGGTCCTCCTACCCGCCGCACCAGCATGTGGAGCCGGAGATGTACTACTACAAGTTCCTGCCGGAGAACGGCTACGGCCTTGCGGAGTACGGCGACGACGCTTATAAGGTAAAGCACAACGACCTGACCGGCATGCCCGCAAACGTGACCCATTCGCAGGCGGCGGCGCCCGGCTACGCGGAGTACTACCTGTGGTGTATCCGTCTGCAGGACGACAAGAACATCATCACCACCACCGTTAAGGAATACGAGTGGGTGACCGCGCCGGACGCCAAGTACTTCCCGGATATTTAAGGTAAGGGGGCATATAAAATGAAAGCCTTTCAGCTCATTCCGTCCATTGCGGAATATGCAGATTTTGCGGCGCTGGCAAGCGAGATGCACCTCGGCGCGCGCGACCTGATCCTGACCAACGAATACATCTACAACCCCACGATCGCCGATTTGGATCTGGGCTGCCACACCTGCTTTCAGGAGAAGTACGGCGCGGGCGAGCCGACCGACGTGATGGTGGATGCGATTCTGGACGACCTGCGCGGCAAGGACTATGACCGCATCGTCGCGGTCGGCGGCGGCACGGTCATCGACATCGCGAAGGTCCTGACCGTGGCGCGGCCGGAGGACAGGGTGGACGACCTGTACGACCGCATGGCGTCGCTCCAGAAGGAGCACAAGCTCATCATCGTGCCCACGACCTGCGGCACGGGCAGCGAAGTGACCAACATTTCGATCATCAACCGTACCACCAGGGGCGTCAAGGTCGGTCTGGTGTCGCCTGCGATGTTCGCGGACGAGGCGGCGCTTGTGCCGGCGATGCTGGCGAGCCTGCCGTATCCGGTATTTGCAACCTCGTCGATCGACGCGATGGTGCACGCGGTGGAGAGCTACCTCAGCCCGAACGCCTGCCCGATCAGCGAACTGTTTTCGGAGAAAGCGCTGCAGCTCATCCTGCGCGGCTGGAAAGACGCGGTCGCGTCCGGCAGCAGGGACGGCTGGAAAAAGCATGCGCTGGATTTCCTGCGCGCATCCAACTTTGCAGGCATCGCGTTCGGCCACGCGGGCTGCGCGGCCGTGCACGCGATGGCGTATCCGCTCGGCGGCGTGCATCACATCCCGCACGGGCAGGCCAACCAGCTGATGTTTGCGGACGTGATGCGCAAATATCAGGAAAAGAAGCCGGTCGGCAAACTCAACCAGCTGGAAGAGCTGTTGGCGAAGGAGCTGGACGTGGAGCCGGTGTTCGCGCTCGAAAAGCTGTACAGCCTGATGGACGACGTGCTCGAAAAGGGCCCGCTGCATGCGCACGGCGTGACGGCGGAGGAACTGCCGGACTTCGCGCACAATGTCATCGAGACGCAGCAGCGCCTGCTGGGCAACAACTATGTCGAGCTGACCGAAGAAGATATCCTTGCGATCTACCGCGCTGCCTTCTAAGCAGGAGGGGTTAGAATGGATTGGAGAAAGTATTATAAAGAACACACGATGACGCCCGAACAGGCGGTCAGCGTGATCCACGACGGCGACCGCGTGGTGTTCGGCCACGCGGTGGGTGAGCCGATCATTTTCCAGCGCACGATGGCGCGCATGGCGGAGCAGTTCCATAACGTCGAAGTCGCGCATATGGTCTACCTCGGCTCGGGCGACTATCTGCAGCCGGGGATGGAGAGCCATTTCCGCCACAACGCGCTGTTCGTAGGCGGCGCGGCGCGCAAGCCGATCGCGGAGCACCGCGCGGACTACACGCCCGTGTTCTTCTCGGACGTGCCGCGCATGTTCCGGGACGGCACGCTGCCGGTGGACGTGTTCGCCTTCACCTGCTCGCCCCCGGACGAGCGCGGATATGTGTCGCTCGGCCTGTCCTGCGACTACGGCGCGCAGGCGGTCAAGTCCGCCAAGACCGTGATCGCGGAGGTCAATCCGAACATGCCGCGCACCTTCGGCGAGAGCTTTGTGCATGTTTCCGAGATCGACGGCTTTTTGTGCTCGTGGGAGCCGCTGCCCGAGTCGCCCCCGGCGAAGATCTCGGAGGAGGACCGGCAGATCGGCAAGTACATTGCCGACCTAGTGCGCGACGGCGACTGCCTGCAGCTGGGCATCGGCGCGCTGCCGGACGCGGTCTGCTCGTTCCTCGGGGATAAAAAGGATCTCGGCCTGCATACCGAGATGATCTCGGACGGCGTGCTGCCGCTGCTCGAGAGCGGCGTCATCAACGGCAGCCGCAAGCAGCGCGACGCGGGCAAGGTGTGCGTCACTTTCCTGATGGGCACGCGCAAGCTGTATGACTATGTGGACAACAACCCGATGATCCGCATGCTGCCGGTCGATGTGTGCAACAACCCGGCGGTCATCTCGCAGAACGACAACGTGGTGTCCATCAACTCGTGCGTTGAGGTCGACCTGCAGGGTCAGGTCTGCGCGGAGGCGATCGGCCTGCGCCAGATCTCGGGCATCGGCGGCCAGATGGACTTTGTGCGCGGCGCCAACCTGTCCAGAGGCGGGCGCTCGATCATCGCGCTGCACTCGACCACGAAGGACGAGTCGGTTTCCAAGATCGTGACCACCATCACGACCGGCGGCCCGGTCACCACCAGCCGCTGCGACGTCAACTACATCGTGACCGAATACGGCGTCGCGCAGCTGCGCGGCCAGACGCTGCGCGAGCGCGCCAAGCGACTGATCGCGATCGCGCACCCCAAGTTCCGCGCCGAACTCGCGGACGAATATGAGCGCCGCTTCGGAGAAAAACTGACCGTCTGATGCCGCTTTTGCGGCAGGAGGGCTGAGCAATGGCACCTAAGGGGAAACCATTCGCGCGCTGGCAGATCGCCTTGATCTATCTGGCGCTTGCGGCGCTGATCGCCCTTTCGGGCTGCTGTGTGTATGTGACATACTGCCTGATGGGCTAGAGCTGCGCCGTTTCAGGTGGATACGCGCCGGATGCAGGCATGATAAAGTGATCCGTTCAAGTCTCCTCAAACTGCATCCCGGCGCTTTTCCATAACAGGACAGGAAAGAAAGAAGGAAATAAACCATGATGACCAAAGAACAATACATCGAGTCGCTGCGGAAGCTGCACCTGAACCTGTACCGCTTCGGCGAGAAGGTGGAGAACGTGGTGGACGACCCGATCGTGCGCCCGTCTCTCAACTCTTTCGCGGCAACTTACGAGCTGGCTGAGGACCCGCAGTACGAAGATCTGATGTGCGCGACTTCGAGCCTGACCGGCAAGAAGATCAACCGCTTCACCCACCTGCACCAGTCTGCGGACGACCTGATTAAGAAGGTCAAGATGCAGCGCCTGCTCGGCCAGAAGACCGCAGCCTGCTTCCAGCGCTGCGTGGGTCTGGACGCGGCGAACGCGGTGTTCTCCACGACTTATGAGACCGATGAGGCCTGCGGCACCAAGTACCACGAGAACTTCAAGAAGTTCTGGACCGAAGTACAGGAGAACGACTGGGCGGTAGACGGCGCCATGACCGATGTCAAGGGCGACCGCGGCCTGTCCCCGTCTCAGCAGGCGGATCCCGACCTGTTCCTGCACGTTGTCGAGCGCACCCCGGACGGCGTTTACGTCACCGGCGCGAAGGCGCACCAGACCGGCTACCTGAACAGCCACTATGTACTCGTGATGCCGACCATCTCCATGCGTCAGGGCGACGAGGACTACGCAATTTCGTTTGCCTGCCCGACCGACGCAGAGGGAATCACCCTGATCCTCGGCCGCCAGTCCTGCGACACCCGCAAGCTGGAGGAGTACAACGACATCGACGTGGGCAACAAGGTATACGGCGGCCACGAAGTGCTGGTCATCTTCGACCGCGTGTTCATCCCGAACGACATGATCTTCTTAAACGGCGAGACCGCGTTCGCAGGCATGATGGTAGAGCGCTTCGCAGGCTATCACCGCCAGTCTTACGGCGGCTGCAAGGTCGGCGTGGGCGACGTACTGATCGGCGCGACCGCGCTCGCAACCGAGATGGCGGGCTGCGCAAAGGCGTCCCATGTCAAGGATAAGATCATCGAGATGACCCACCTGAACGAGACCCTGTACTGCTGCGGCATCGCGTGCTCTTCGCAGGGCACCAAGACAAAGGCGGGCAACTATCTGATTGACCTGCTGCTCGCGAACGTGTGCAAGCAGAACGTCACCCGCTTCCCGTACGATATCGCGCGTCTGGCGCAGGACCTCGCGGGCGGCCTGATGGTCACCCAGCCGAGCGAGGCGGATTACCGCAACCCGGCGACCCACGATTACATCGAGAAGTACCTCAAGGGCGTGGCTTCGGTTCCGACCGAGGACCGTATGCGTGTGCTCCGCCTGATCGAGAACATGACAATGGGCACGGCCGCAGTCGGCTACCTGCCCGAGTCCATGCACGGCGCAGGCTCGCCGCAGGCACAGCGCATTATGATCGCGCGCCAGTCCAACCTCGAGATGAAGAAAAAGCTCGCAAAGGACATCGCCCGCATCAAGTAAAAACAAATATGAAGCGCCCGTCCGCAGTTTTACGGGCGGGCGCATGTTTTTCACTTTTGTACCTTATAACACAAGGAGGAAATTATGGATCAGCAGAAACTGCATGAACTGCGCGTATTCGCAGCGGAGATCCGCCTGGAAACGCTGAAGATCATCGGCTCGCGCGGCTTCGGCCATGTCGGCGGCTCGATGTCGATGGCGGACGCGATGGCGGTGCTGTACGGCGCGGTCATGAACATTGACCCCAAGAATCCCCGCTGGGAGGGCCGCGACTGGTTCGTGCTCTCCAAGGGCCACGGCGGCCCGGTGATGTATGCGACCCTCGGCCTCAAGGGCTACTACCCGATGGAGCGCGCTTACACCCTCAACCAGCCGGGCACGGATTTCCCGTCCCACACCGACCGCAACAAGACGGTCGGCGTTGACCTGACCACGGGCTCGCTCGGTCAGGGCATGAGCGAGGCGATCGGCGCGGCGCTCGGCAGCCGCGTGCAGGGCCGCGATAACCATGTGTTCGTTGCGATCGGCGACGGCGAGGCGGACGAGGGCCAGATCTGGGAGGGCGCGCAGTTTGCCGCGCACTACAAGCTGGACAACCTCATCTGCCTGGTGGACGACAACAAGCGCCAGCTGGACGGCGCGGTGGCGGACGTCATGAGCCACGGTAAGGGCATCGGCGCGAAGTTCGACGCATTTGGCTGGAACGTTATCAATGTCGAGGACGGCAATGACGTCGAGCAGATCTACAATGCGATCGAACAGGCTTATGCCTGCAAGGGCCAGCCGAGCTGCCTGATCCTGAACACGGTCAAGGGCAAGGGCGCGACCTTTGCAGAGCCTTCGGGCGCGCACTCCTCGCAGCCGACGCAGGAGCAGTGGGACGAAGCGATCGCGGCAGCGGAAGCGGCGCTCGAAGCGGTCAAAAACGAGAAGTAAGGGAGGGAGAACCAAATGAGCATAACCCTGATTGGCAAGCATGAAAAGGACAGCCGCGCCAACCGCGACGGCTATGTAGAGGCCATGCTCGAGATGATGGCCGAAAACGACAAGCTGGTGCACATCGACTGCGACCTGATGGGCTGCATCAACACCGGCAAGCTGCAAAAGGCATTCCCCGAGCGCACGTTCAACGCGGGCATCGCGGAGCAGAACGCAATGGGCGTTGCCGCAGGCATGGCAGCGACCGGCCTGACCGCGTTCGTGCACTCGTTCGGCTGCTTCGCCTCCCGCCGTATGTTCGACCAGGCGTTCCTGGCTGCGGGCTATTCCGAACTGCCGGTGCACGTGATCGGCTCGGACCCGGGCGTCACGGCGGCCTTCAACGGCGCGACCCATATGCCGTTTGAGGACTGCGCGCTGTATATGACTATCCCGAACGCGGTGGTCATCGACTCGTGCGACATCGTGCAGACAAAGTCCCTGACCAAAAAGCTGGCAGCGGATAACCGCCCGTCCTATATGCGCCTGATCCGCAAGGCGTTTACCACGGTCTATGCAGACGGCTCGGAGTTCAAGATCGGCAAGGGCGTCACCCTGAAGGACGGCAAGGACGTGACTATCATCGCCTCCGGCATCATGCTGGACGAGGCGCTGAAGGCGGAGGAGCTGCTTGCGCAGGAAGGCGTGTCCGCCCGTGTGATCGATATGCACACCTGGAAGCCGCTGGATGAGGAGCTCGTCATCAAGGCGGCACAGGAGACCGGCTGCATCGTGACCGCAGAGAACCATCAGGTTTCGTGCGGCCTCGGCTCGGCGGTTGCCAATGTGCTGACCGAAAAGTGCCTCGTGCCGCTCGAGCGCGTGGGCATCCGGAACCGCTTCGGTCAGGTCGGCCCGCAGGACTTCCTGATGAAGGAATACAACCTGACCGCGGACGATATCGCCGCTGCGGCGCACCGCGCCATGAAGCGCAAGGCGTAAAGCGGGAAACCGGGGGATTTGAACGGCGGCGCAGATTGTGCTATACTGATTCCAAACAGCAACATGGAAAAGGAAGGATTGTTATGCTGGACAGGATCACGGTATTGCATTTCAGCCCCACGGGCGGCACGCGCCGGGCGGCGCTGCTGCTCGCGCAGCAGATCGCAGAGCGGGTGGAGGAGATCGACCTCTGCCGGCCGGACACGCAGGCACATTCGTTTGGGAAGGACGATGTGGTGCTCACTGCGGGGCCGGTTTACGGCGGACGGCTGCCGGCGCTGATGGCAGAGCGGCTGCGGGCGTATCGGGGAGAGGGCGCCCGCGCCGTTTCGGCGGCGGTTTACGGCGGCCGCGCGTATGAGGACGCGCTTATCGAGCTGGATGACCTGCTGGGAGGACAGGGATTCCGCGTGATCGCCTCCGCTGCGCTGCTCGCCGAGCACTCGATCGTGCGTCCGCTTGCGGCAGGGCGGCCGGATGCGCAGGATGCAGCACAGCTGGCGGCATTCGGCGCGCGCATCGCGGCCAAGCTCGAACAGGGGGACTTGGCTGCGCCGCATACGCCGGGCAACCGCCCGTATAAGGAGTGGGCGGGCATGCCCACGGCGCCGCAGGCAACGGAGGCCTGCAATGCGTGCGGCACCTGCGCGCGGGAATGTCCCGCAGGCGCGATCTCAGCCGAAAATCCGGCGCAGACCGACACCGCGCGCTGCATCACCTGCATGCGCTGCGTGGCAGTGTGCCCGCAGAAGGCGCGCGCCCTGCCGGCGCCGGTGCTGCAGATGCTGGGGCAGAAGCTCGCGCCGTTCATGGAAAAACGGCAGGAGAACGAGCTGTACTTATAATAGATAAGCAGGGCTGCGAACCCCAAAGGTTCGCAGCCCTTTTATCATGCGGCAAGGTGCGGCCTTGCGCAGCGAAAAGGCCCGCGGGGCAGGCAAATGCCTGCCCCGCGGGCGGAGAGGGAGACCGGTCAGATGCTGACCGTGTTGTGGTAGCGCGTAAGCGCGTTGCTCCAGGCGGCAAAAGCGTCATCCGCGCGGTGGTCGGGCAGATCAAAGGCCTGCTTGAGGTACGCACCGAGGTATGTGCTCACCTTGACCGCGCCGCGGTAATTGAGATGGTCGCCCTTGTCGCGGGTGTCGGTTTTCCAGTCGATCGGCACCTTGTCCTGCATGAGGTTGAGGTCAAGGTAGGTCAAACCGTGCTCTGCGGCGAAAGTCGCGACGGCGTTGTGGCGCGCGTAGTTCCAGTTGACCGTGCTCGGCGTGCTGACGAGCACCAGCTGCGCGTCGCGCTCCTCGCACAGGGCGAGCATCTCGCTCAGACAGATGCGGTTGAGCGAGGGGATCTCCTGCACCTCGTCGCTGGGCAGCATATGATGCCGCGCGTCCGCTGCCGCGGTCTTGGCGTTGTAGCGGAAGCCCTTGAGGTCGTCCGTCCAGGTGTAGTCCATCGGGCGGCTGAGGTCGTTGACCGTCAGCGCTTTCCAGCGGTCATGGTAGCGCAGCACCGAGAACAGCGACTTGGCGCGCGAGAGCAGGTAGTCGTTGAATTTATAGGGCCGGAAGATCGCGTTGGTCTCGAGGATGACCACCCTGGGGCTTTGGCGCTCGAGCGCCTGCCGCAGGAAACGGTGCGAATCGTACAGCGGCTGGCCCGAGGTGCTGCACAGGTAGGAGGTGAAGCCGTGCTGCTCCCACATCTGCATGGGGGAAATCGAGCTGTACGCTTCGCTGTCGCCGACAACGAGCACGTCGATCGAGTTTTCGCGCTCGCCCAGAATGCCGCCCGCGAGCAGCTCATCATGCCCCACGCCGAACGCCTTGTGGTTGTTTTTCGGCATGAACAGGAAGGAGGCTGCCAGCAGCAGCGCGCCGAGCAGCACAAGGAAGCATGTGCCCCTGGCGAGCGGCCGGATACAGGTTTTCATAATGAGGGCACCTCCTTAAAACGCAGCGTAGATCGGATCGACCGGCACATAGCCGATGCCGTAAGCGCCGAAAATGATGACAAAAAGGATGGCGGCGTAATACACCGACCAGCGGACCGCGATATGCTGCCGCGCGACCGCCTCGCGCAGGGAGATGCCGCGCTCCCGCATGAGGCCGACCGCAAATACGAGCAGTACGGCGACGATGACGATGAAAAAGTCGTGCTTGTCCATGCCAAGGCCGAGGAACGTGCCGTCCGTGAAGGAGCGCAGGGAAAAATCCGTGACCATGCGGCGGAACATGGATAGCCCGGCGCGCAGGCCGTCCGCGCGGAAGAACAGCTCGCCCACGCAGACCAGCAGCGCCGTGCGCGCGATGCGGAACATGCGCCAGGGCCCGACGTCGCGGTCAATGTGCAGCGCGCCGGCGATGCGCTGCGAGAGCGGCGCGGTCAGGCTGCCGCACAGGATGAGCGCAAAGTGGTACAGGCCGAAAAAGATGTACTGCCAGCCCGCGCCGTGCCACAGGCCGTTGCACAGCCAAACGGCGAACAGAGCGACCGAGCCCGCCAGCAGCGGCCCAAAGTGGCTGCCCAGCCGCCGGCGCGCAGCGCCGGTCAGCTTTTTGAGCGGGCCGGACATGGAGAGGGGATAGAAGATATAGTCCTTAAACCATGCGCCGAGCGTGATATGCCAGCGCATCCAGAACTCCTGGATGCTCGCCGAGAAGAACGGCTGGCGGAAGTTTTCCGGCAGCCGGATGCCGAAGATCTCCGCGCTGCCGATGACGACGTCCATCGTGCCCGAGAATTCCATGTACAGCTGGCAGGTGTAGCACACCATCGCAAGGGCGGTGATGCCGCCGTCAAAGGCGGCGGGGCTGGAGAACACGTTTTTGATCAGGATGTTCAGCCGGTCGGCGATGACGATCTTTTTCATCATGCCGAACAGGATGCGCTGCATGCCGAAGGTCAGGTTTTTCCATGTGAGCGGGCGGCCCTCCCACAGCGGCAGGGCGGTCTGCCCATAGCGGCAGATCGGGCCCTCCATGATCTGCGGGAAAAAGCCGAGGAACAGCATGAGCCGGCCGAGGTTACGGTCCGCGCGGACCGTGCCGCGGTATACGTCGATCAGGTAGGATACCGCCTGCAGCGAATAGAACGAAATGCCGATGGGCAGCAGGAATGCCGGGACGGGCAGCGTAAACGGCAGACGAAATGCGTCCAGCAGGCGGTTTAAATTGACGCTGAAAAACGCTGCATACTTGAGCGTGACCAGCGTGCCGATGTGCAGCAGCACGGCAAACAGCAGGATGCGCCGCAGCCGCCGCTGGAACGCCGCCCTGACCGCCTTGCGTTCGGCTTTATCCGCCGCGGCGAGCATCCGATCGCGTTCCTCCTGCACATGGGTCAGCCACAGGCCGAAATGATGCAGGGAAAAGGAGGAAGCGAGCAGGAACACGACCAGCTTGCCGCTGACAGACCAGAAAAACGCATAACTTGCCGCAAGCAGAACCTTCCCGCGGTGGCGCTGCGGTACGACAGCGTAGCAGAGCACCACCGCGGGAAGGAATACGCCCACATACAGCAGCGAGCAGTAGGAGGCCATCGGTCAGCTTTCCTCCTGCAGGCGCTCGATCATCGCCCACATGGATTCGGCGGAGTTGAAGTTCGCAGGCACGATCTCGACCGTGGGGATGGTGATGTCGAATTCCTCCTCGAGCTCGGCGACCAGCGCGAGGATGGTCAGCGAATCCAGATAACGGCTGTCGATCAGGTCACGGCAGGAGGCATAGTCCACGCCGGGGCGCAGGCTCTGTAAAATTGCGATCAGCTTTTCCATAGTATTTCGTCCTTTCGTAATTCGGGGTGTTGAGGCGGTCGGTGGCCAGCGCTTCGCGCACGAGCTGCGTCCGGCCGTCCGGCAGGAGGAGCACCACGCGCGGCAGCGCGCGGCTGAGGAACAGGGAGATGCCCTCGGTCATGCAGTAGGCGCCGGTACCCGCAAAGGCGAGGATATCGCCGCATTTGAGCTCGACAGCCGGGAACTGCTTGACCAGAATATCGTTGACCGTGCAGAGCGAGCCGCACAGGTTCCAGAGCGCGGGCTCGCCCGCGCGCGCCGGGAACAGGCGGCAGTCGGGCAGCTGCATGGCCATGCTCTGGCCGTAGTAGACCATCTGGTGCATGCCGCCGTCAACGATGGCGTAGTTCTGGTTTTTGTTGCGCTTGACGTCGACCACGCGGGTCAGATAGGTGCCGCACGAGGCGGCAATGCTGCGCCCCAGCTCGAGTGTCACCTTTGCGCCGCATTTGAGCCCGGCGAGCAGGTCGGAAAACCCGGAGAGGAACGCCGGCTCGTCAAACGACTGCCCGGAGAAGTAGCAGACCGGGAAGCCCGGGCCGAATTCCAGCTCGTGCACGGTAAAGCCCAGCTCGCTCTGCAGGGAGAGCGCGAGGGCGTCGACCGCCTCGAGCTCGCGCCGCAGCCGTTTGAGCGAGGCTTTCTGCGTGCCGGAGAAGAATTGCAGCCCGCGGATGCACACGAACGGATATTCCGCACGGCGGCGCACCAGCTGCACGATCTCCTGTTCTTCCAGACCGAACTGGTTGCCGCTCGTCAGGCGCAGCAGCACATGGATCTGTTTTTCATAGCGCGCGGCCAGCTCGCTGAGCAGATGGAACTGCCGCATGGATTCGATGGTGAACAGGCGCGGGCCGTTTTTCTGCGCGAGCATCTGCTCCATGACGGCGGGCGTTTTGTATACGCCCGAGATCACCTGCTGCGCGGCGGGGATATGCGCGCGGCGGCAGATCGAGGCCTCGCCCGGGGAGCAGACCTCGAACCGCTCGACATAGCCGCGGATCTCCTGCAGCAAAAACGGATTGGCCTTGACTGCGTAGCACAGGCGGACAGACGCCGGCAGGCTGTGCCGCAGGGCAGCGATGCGCTGCAGCAGGGTATGGATGTCGAACACATACAGCGGTGTGCCGTATTGTGCGGTGAGGCTTTCGATTTGCTTGTCGGTCATGCGGTTTCCCTCCTTGCGATGGCGAGCAGACGGCGGCGGTCGGTCTTGCCGTTGCCGGTGAGCGGCATCTGCTCGAGCCGTTCGAGTGTGCGCGGCAGCATGAATACGGGAAGCTGCCGGGATAACTGTTCATAGAGCACGGCGCTTTCCGCCGTGCCGGTGTAAAAGGCGTGCAGGCGGCTTTTTGCCTCGTCAAACACGCAGCAGCACTGGGAGGCGCCGGGGAGCGCTGCGACCGCGCGCTCGATCTCCTCGAGCTCGATGCGGTGGCCCATGTGCTTGATCTGGAAATCCTTGCGGCCGCAGAAGTACAGCCTGCCCTGTCCGTCGTACTGCCCGAGGTCGCCCGTGCGGTAGATGCGCTCCTCGTAGCGTCGGTTGCAGGGGTGCTGGACAAAGGCGCGCGCGGTCTGGTCGGGCGCGTTGTAGTAGCCGAGCGCCAGCCCCGCTCCGCCCACGCAGATCTCGCCCACCTCGTCCGGCCGGGTGATTTCCCTGTCCGCCCCATCCAGCAGGAACACCCGCGCGTTCGGGAACGCTTTGCCGAGCGGGAGCCCTGCCGTGTACTCGTTTTCTCTCTCTATCCTATGGTAAGTACAGTTGCAGGTGATTTCGGTCGGGCCGTACAGGTTGACAAAATCCGCGTGGGGCAGGGCCTGCATCCAGCGGCGCAGGTGGGCGGGCGGCATGACCTCGCCGCTGAACAGCACGCGGCGCACACTGTCCGGCGTGCGGTAGTCCAGCCCGTGCAGCGCGCTGACCAGACACAGCGCGGACACCGCCCAGGTCAGGGACGTGACGCGGTGCCGGCACAAAAAGTCCATCAGCGCCGCAGGCTGGGAGAACAGCTGCCGGGGGATGACGACCAGCGCCGCGCCGGTATACAGGGCCGCATAGATGTCCTTGACCGACACGTCGAAGTCAAACGGCGCCTGATTGCCGATCACGTCGTTTTCACCGATGCCGAACAGGCCGGTGAGGGCCGGGATAAAGGACAGCACCGAGCGGTGGCGGATGACCACGCCCTTGGGCGTGCCGGTCGAGCCGGAGGTGAAAAGACAGTACAGCGGGTCGGAATCGGTCATGCCGTCCCGGATGCGCGCGAGCGCCGCGGGATCGGGCGGGGTCTGGATCAGGTCCTCAGCCAGCAGCACCGTGCCCTCCGGGCACAGCTGCGCGGCGAGGCCGGCATGATCGCGGTCGGTGATGAGCAGGGGCGCGTCCAGCACGTCCAGCACCTGCCGCAGACGCGGCTGCGGCAGCGCGGGGTTCAGCGGCACATAAAAGCAGCCTGCCTGCACCGCGCCGAAAAAGGCGTACAGGGCATATCGGCCCTTTTCCATCAGCACCGGGACCGGCGTGCGGGGCGAAAGCCGCGCTGCGAGCGCCGTGCCCGCGCTTTGGCTGTATGCCAGCAGCTCGTGCCAGCAGCAGGCGCCGTGCTCGTCGATCACTGCCGTCTGATCCGGCAGGCGGGCGGCGGTCGCCTCGAGAAATTCCAGTATATTGTTCATAATTACCTCGTATCAATCGGCTTGGTTGGGATCTTTCGCAGGAAACCGGACACCGCTGCGCCAGACGGTACAGGATGTCCGGTTTCCCAGGAAAGATGAGAACAGGAGGAAGAAGAAACTGATATGGCCGGATGCGGTCGGTTAACCCTTTTTAGCGGCGGATTTTTCAGTGCTGTTCTGCGCGGCGGGGGTCTTCTGCGCGGCCTTGGCCGAGCCGGACTTCGCCGCAGACTTCTTGGTGGACTTCTTGACGTTCTTGGAGGACTGCGCGCTCTTGGTATCCTTAGAGGACTTGGCGGACTTGCTGGACTTTGCAGACTTGCTGGACTTCGCGGACTTGCCGGCATCAGACTTGGTGTTCTCCTGCGTCTGCGACTGGGACTGTTCCTGCGGGGCGTCCGCCTTTTTAAAGGACGAGCAGCCGGTCAGCGCGGGGACCGCCAGCAGCAGGGCGAGGGAGAAAGCGGCAGCGCCTTTGGCGGCCTTGGAGTGGATGAAATTCATAGGGGGTTGCTCCTTTGAGTGGTATTTCAAGGGTCTGTGCTCTTGATGATGCTACTTTACCAGCGCTGTATTCAGGCTTTCTTCAGCAAACCTTAAGATACCTGAAGAAAACAAAAAAGGACAGGCGATTACCTGTCCTTTTGAAGGTTTGGGAATTATCCATCCGGCAGCTGCCGCGGCAGCATGATTTCAAACTCGGTCTGATAGCCGTCCCGCGGGGGGAGGACCAGCCGGATGGTGCCGTGGTGCAGCTCGACGATCCGCTTGACGATCGCCATGCCCAGCCCGGTGCCGCAGCCCGTGGTGCGCGCCTGATTGCCGATGACGAACGGTTCGAATAGCGTATCCGCGATGGCGGGCGGGATGCCGACGCCGTTGTCCGCGATCGTCAGGAAAAGCGCGTCCGGCGCTTCGCGCAGCGAAAAAAGCAGGGTGGTCCCGCGCGGGTTATACTTGAGCGCGTTGCCGGTCAGGTTTTCAAATAGGCGGCGCAGCAGCCTCGGGTCTGCCTGACAGGGGACCGCGAGGTCGGGCAGGTCGGGCTCCAGCGCAAAGCCTGCGTTTTCCAGCTCGGTGTATTTGCCCGCAAGGTAGCTCTTGACCAGCTCGCACAGGTCGATCTGCTCCGGCTGGAGCGCGTAATCCGGGTGGTCGAGCCGCGCATAGGCGAACAGCGTATCCATCAGCTCGGTGCTCGCGGCCGCCTTGCTGCAAATGGTCTCCAGATAGCGCTTTTGCTTATTTTCCGGCACAACGCCGTCCGCCAGCGCCTGCGCATAGCCCTGGATAACGGTCAGCGGGGTCTTGAGGTCGTGCGACAGGTCGGCGATCACGCGCTGCTTTTGCTTGTCGGCGTGCTCCTTTTCGATGCGCGCCTGCTCGAGCTGGTCGAGCAGATGGGTAAAGCTGTCGGTTACATACTGGAATTCGAGCGGGAGCCGGTTCGGCTCAACCTCGACCCGGCGTCCTTGCGCGTAGGCGACAATCGCCTCGTTCAGCGGGCGGATCGAGCGGCGGATCGAGCGGCTGAACAGCAGCGCCAGCAGGAAGATGGCGAGCAGCAGCACCGGCACGGACAGCAGCCACAGCCGGTTTGTGTCGTCCAGTGTGTCCAAATAGGATTCGCCGGTCAGCAGGGGCGAGACAAATACCAGCGTGCGGGGTTCGCCGCCTGTGGTGGCGTATTCATATTTTACGATATCCCACTCGCTGCGGTAGATGCCCTGGAGCAGCTCGAACTGCCGCTCGGTCAGCCGGTCAATACCCGGGAACAGATCCCCTTCGCGGATGGTATAATCCGTATCCACAATGCAGTAGTCGATGAATTCCGTCATGCCGGTATCTTCGCGGTAATAGTAAAGGGCAATATAATAAGCGGTGTTTCCCGACTGGTCGATCATCTGGGACACGGAATAGTACAGGTTCCCGTCTGCGGCATTGATCATCCAGAGGTCTTCCGCGCGGATATATTCCTTGAGCTTATTGTCCGAGGCGTACAGCAGCTGGTCGTCCCCGTCGAACACGAGAAAGGCGCAGCCCTGCAGCCGGCGGTAGGGGATGGCGGAAAAGTCGTCCTCCGCGAGCGCATCCTCGTATTGCAGCAGGGTGTCGATCGAAGGGAAGGCGCGGTCGAGCCGCGCGGCGATCAGCGCGTTGGCCAGCGCGTTGATCAGGAACACCAGCAGCGAGCACAGCACGAAGTAGCTGATGCAGGCGCGCAGGAAGCTCCTGCGGGAGAGCAGTTTATTGGCTTTCAATTTTATACCCCAACCCCCTGACGGTTTTGATGTACTGCGGGTTTGCCGGGTCGTCCTCGATCTTGGCGCGCAGGTTGGAGATGTGCACCATCATGGTGTTGTCGTCGCTTTCGTAGTATGCGCCGCCGACGCATTCATACAGCTGCGCCTTGGTGAACACCCGGCCCGGGCTCTGCATGAGCTGCGCGAGGATCTTGAGCTCGGTGGAAGTGAGCGGTACGGTTTTGCCGTTTTTGCGCAGGATAAAGGACGCGGTGTCCAGCTCGAGCGCGCCGATCCGGATGGTATGCGGCGCAGCGGGCGCAGCCGGCTCCGCGCCGAGCTGGTAGTACCGCCGCAGCGTCGCCTTGACATAGGCGACAACCTCGAGCGCATTGAACGGCTTGGTGAGGTAGGCGTCCGCGCCGATGTTCAGGCCGAGCACCTTGTCGGTGTCCAGCGCTTTGGCGGACAGGATGATGATGGGCAGGTTGCTGAACGTGCGCACCTGCCGGATCAGCTCGTAGCCGTTCAGGCCGGGCATCATGATATCCGCCAGCACGAGCGAAATACCGCCCGCCCGGATCATTTCAAGCGCCTGTGCGCCGTCGGCTGCGGACTGCACATCGAATTCCGCGCCGGTCAGGTACAGCGTCAGCAGCTCGGTGATATCGCGGTCGTCCTCCGCGATCAGAATGGTATGCTTCAACTGATTCTCTCTCCGTTTCGTTCCGGCGGCGGGAAGGGGATTCCCGCCGGGGCATAATCCCTTTTATTGCGTTATGCAGCCGGGTGCTTTTCCTTATACTACTACACCGCGCCGCATCTGGCAAGCCTGCTGCGCCGGAAATGGGAAAAGACTGCCGCCCGGAGGAAGGGCGGCAGCCTGTTGCAGCGTGAAGCGCCGGAACGGTCACTTGCGGAACGCGCCGAACAGTCCCTTTTTCTCATACGGCTCGCTGGAAAACGAGGTCACCTCATATCCGGTTTGGCTGATCACGTCGCGCAGCGCCTGCTCGCCGATCGGCTGCTCGGATAAGATAACGGTCTGCCCTTTGGTGTGCGACGAGCTGACTTTTTTGACCGGAAACGCCCGGCGCACCGCGTCGTTGAGATGCGCCTCGCACATGCCGCACTGCATCCCGTCTATCCCGACTGTGATCTTGACCATTTTGCTGCACTCCTTCTATGATTTCTGCGGTGGTTTTCCGCCCGTGATAGTTAGCATTAACTAACTAAAATATAGCACGAAAAGCAGCAGTGCGCAAGAGCAAAATCCGGCGGATTCACAATTGACTTTGCGCGGGCGAAGGCGGTAAGATTATTCACTGGGAAGGGAAGAAAACGAAATGAGGAAATCTTACGAAATCGACATGTGCAGCGGGCCGCTGCTCAGCAGGATTCTGCTGTTTGCGGTCCCGCTGATCTGCTCGGGCGTGCTGCAGCTGGTATTCAATGCAACAGATATCATCGTGGTCGGCCGGTTCGTCAGCAGCAACGCGATGGCGGCGGTCGGCTCGACCAGCTCGCTGATCAACCTGCTGGTCAACTTCTTTATCGGCATTTCGGTGGGCGCAAACGTGCTGGTGGCGCGTTTCCGCGGTGCGAACGACTATGATGATGCGCAGGAGACCGTGCAGACCGCGCTGATCACCGCGGTGATCGGCGGGTTTGTGCTGATCGCAGCGGGTATGCTGCTCGCGCGGCCCATGCTCGAATGGATGGCAACGCCCGAAGAGGTGATCGACCAGGCGGTGCTGTATATGCGCGTATACTTCGTCGGCATGCCGGCGACCATGCTGTATAACTTTGGCGCGGCGATCCTGCGCGCGGTCGGGGATACGCGGCGGCCGCTGTATTTCCTGACGCTGGCAGGCATTGTAAACGTTGCGGGCGACCTGCTGTTCGTGCTGGTGCTGGATATGGGCGTTGCGGGCGTGGCAGCGGCGACGGTGATCTCGCAGATCATCTCCGCGACGCTGATTGTGCTGTGCCTGATGCGGCAGGACGGCATGTGCAACGTCAATCTCCGGCGCATGAAGTTTCATCGGGACAAATTCCTGCGCATGATGCAGGTCGGCCTGCCCGCGGGCCTGCAGAGCGTGATCTTCAACATCTCGAACGTGCTGATCCAGTCGTCGATCAACTCGTTCGGCGCGATCGCCGTGGCGGGCAACACCGCGGCGAGCAATATTGAGGGCTTTGTCTACACCTCGATGAATGCGCTCTATCAAACCTCGCTCAGCTTTACCAGCCAGAACCTCGGCGCGAAGCAGTATCACCGCATTGACAAGGTGCTGGTGCGGTGTCTGGCGCTGGTATTCGTCATCGGGCTGGTGCTGGGCAACGGCGCGCACCTGCTCGGGCAGGTGCTGCTGGGCATCTATTCGGGCGATCCGGAGGTCATCGCTTACGGCATGATGCGTCTCGGCGTGGTGAGCGTGACCTACTGCCTGTGCGGCATGATGGATGTTGTGGCGGGCAGCGTGCGCGGGATGGGCTATTCCATCCTGCCCATGCTGGTGTCGCTCGCGGGCGCGTGTCTGTTCCGTATCATCTGGATCTTTACGGTTTTCCAGTGGCAGCACACGCTGTTCAGCCTGTACATCTCGTATCCGATCTCGTGGGCGCTGACCATCTGCGCGCATCTGGTTTGTTACTTTGCAGTGCGGCGGCGGGTGTTCCCGCGGGCGGCGGAGGAATAATTAAAAAAAACAGGACACCTCCGGTGTCCTGTTTTTTTGTTCTGTATCATTTGGAGCAGACGGCAGACATTCGACGGTGCTATCCTTATGATATAAGGACAGCGCTATCGCGTTTCCAGCGAGCAGTATGCAGCGAGCGCAGCACGGTCGGTGATCTCGATATGCCCGCGGTGCGTGCGCAGGATATCCCGTTCCCGGAGCATGGCCAGCGCGCGCGTGAGCTGCACGCGGCTGACGCCGAGGATGTCCGCAAGGTCGTCCTGCGTCATGTCGATCACCCAGCCGCACGGGCTGGGCTGCCGCGCGGGCAGCAGGTAGAGCAGGTTGCACAGCTTGAGGAAGGTGCTGTTGTATTCCTGATGCGCGGTCTCGTAAAGCAGCAGGTTGACATACATGGCGTACCACTCCACCACCTGCGCGTTGAGCTGCGCGTTCTCCTCGAACATCCGGCCAAACTGCTCTTTGGTGAACGCCAGCGTCTGCATATCAGTCAGCGCGACCGTGGAGATCGCGCTTTCGATGCGGAAATCCTGCTGGTGGTAGCCGGGGAACACTGTGCCGCTGCCGTGGAAGGATGTGATCTTGCGCCGCCCGGTTTCGTGGGCGGTCGAGGTCTGCGCCACGCCGGACAGGATGTAATACAGCTCCCGGAACGGCTCGCCCGGCGCCCAGAGATAGTCGCCCTTGCGGAACGTGCGCTCCCGGTGGGGCTGGGCGCGGAAATATGCTTGGAACGCGGCGAAGTCGCCGGTGAACAGATAGCGCGGGGTGAGCATGGCGGGTTCCTCCTTGCGTGCGGGATGCTGCTTCCAGTATAGCAGAAAATCCGCGGGACGGGAAGCGCCGGGAAGGTTCATGGTATTTTGCTGCTGCGGCAGCGGGACAAAGAAGGGATGATACAGCATGAAAAAGGTAAAGATCACCGTGCTCAAGACCACGCTCGATACGGAGCTGGCGGCGGAATACGGCGCAGAGGGGCTGACCGCCTGCCCGATGCTGCGCGAAGGGCAGGTGTTCTACGCGGATTACGCCAAGCCGGACGGCCTGTGCGACGAGGCGTGGAAGGCGATTTATCAGTATGTGTTCGCGCTCGCGCACGGCGCGGGCGACGGGCTGTTCTACTACGGCGACTGGATTCGCAAGCCGGGCGTTGCGATCTGCAGCTGCAACGACGGCCTGCGGCCGGTCATCTTCAAGCTCGAGGCCACGGACGAGGTTTCGGAAATCGACTATACGCCGGTGCGCTGAGTGCGCGGCGGCAGAATATGGGCGGCGCGCCGGGGAAACTGCCCTCGGCGCGCCCTTTTTTGTGTCCCTTGCATAAAAATGCGGCTGCGCGGAAAATTCCCTTTGTACCGCGGGGAGGGATGTGATATAATATCCGCGAAGCTGTCTTGACAGCTATGTATACAACTGTTTGCAGGGCGTGCGCTGCCCTGCCGGACAAGGGTAAGGGGACAACAAGGATATGGACAAGCTGAAAGCATTTTTAAAGCGCAAGGATATTGTCATTTCGGTCAAGCGGTACGGCATTGACGCGCTCGGCGCGATGGCGCAGGGCCTGTTCTGCTCGCTGCTCATCGGTACGATCATCGACTCCGTGGGCACGCAGTTCGGCATCCCGTTTCTGACCATGCCGGTCGCGACCGTGAGCGGCATCGAGTACACGGTCGGCGGGCTGGCCTCCGCGATGAGCGGCCCGGCGATGGCGGTGGCGATCGGCTATGCGCTCAAGTGTCCGCCGCTCGTGCTGTTTTCGCTCATTACAGTCGGCTTTGCCTCCAATGCGCTGGGCGGCGCGGGCGGCCCGCTGGCGGTGCTGTTCGTGGCGATCATCGCCGCGGAGATCGGCAAGGCGGTTTCGGGCGAGACCAAGGTGGACATTCTGGTCACGCCGCTTGTGACGATCGGCGTGGGCGTGGGCCTGTCCGCATGGTGGGCGCCCGCGCTCGGCGCAGCGGCGATGCAGGTCGGCAATCTCATCATGTGGGCGACCAACCTGCAGCCGTTCCTGATGGGCATTGCGGTGTCCGTACTCGTGGGCATTGCGCTGACCCTGCCCATCTCCTCCGCGGCGATCTGCGCGGCGCTCGGCCTGACCGGCCTCGCCGGCGGCGCGGCGGTCGCGGGCTGCTGCGCGCAGATGGTCGGCTTTGCGGTCATGTCCTTCCCGGAGAACCGATGGGGCGGGCTGGTGTCGCAGGGCATCGGCACCTCGATGCTGCAGATGGGCAACATCGTCAAGAACCCGCGCATCTGGATCGCGCCCATCCTCACCTCGGCCATCACCGGGCCGATCGCGACCTGCCTGTTCCATCTGGAGATGAACGGCACGCCGGTTTCCTCGGGCATGGGCACCTGCGGTCTGGTCGGACAGATCGGAGTCTACACCGGCTGGATGAACGACGTCGCGGCGGGCGCGAAGGCGGCCGTCACCGCGCAGGACTGGATCGGCCTGATCCTGATCTCGTTCGTCCTGCCCGCGGTGCTGTGCCCGCTGATCAATCTGGTCCTGCGCCGCATCGGCTGGGTCAAGGACGGGGACATGACGCTGTCCTGATTTAAACACGAAACGGGGGAACGCGATGAAGGTATTATGCTTTGGGTCGCTCAACATCGACTATACCTACCGGGTCGACCACTTTGTCGGCAAGGGTGAAACGCTCGCGGCGGAGTCCTTGCAGGTGTTCAGCGGCGGCAAGGGGCTGAATCAGGCGATCGCGCTCGCGCGCGCGGGCGCGGAGACCTGGATGGCGGGCGCGGTCGGCGAGGACGGCCGCTTCCTGCTGGAGGAATTGGCGGCTGCGGACGTGCGCACCGACCATGTCAGCATATTGCAGCAGGTGCGCACGGGCAACGCGATCATCCAGAACGACAAAACCGGCGACAACTGCATCCTGCTGTACGGCGGCGCGAACCGCGCAATTACCGAGGCGCAGGCGGATGCGGCGCTGGGACACTTTGGCGCGGGCGACTGGCTGCTGCTGCAAAACGAGATCAACCAGCTGCCGTACATCATGCGGCAGGCGCACGCGCGGGGCATGAAGATCGCGTTCAACCCCTCGCCGATGGAGGCGCGCGTGCTGGACTTCCCGCTGGAATATGTCGACCTGTTCCTGCTCAACCGCGTGGAGGCGGCGCAGCTCGCCGGGCAGGACGGCGCGGATGAGCAGGCGCTCCTGCGCGTCCTGCGGGAGAAATTCCCCGGCGCGGCGGTGGTGCTGACGCTGGGCGAACAGGGCGCGGTGTATGCGGACAGTGAGCAGACCATCCGGCAGGCGGCCTATCCGGCCGAGACCGTGGACACGACCGCGGCGGGCGACACCTTTACCGGCTTTTTCCTCGCCTCGCTGCTGCGCAGCGAGGGGGTGCCGCAGGCGATGGCGCTGGCCGCGCGGGCGGCGGCGATCGCGGTCACCCGGCGGGGCGCAGCGCCGTCCATCCCGACGCTCGTAGAGCTCCGGACACATTCGGCATAAAAGAAGAAACGGCAGACCTCTTTCGGAGGTCTGCCGTTTTTGTGTGCACGGATATGTACCGCCGCGTTAGCGGCGGTTTTGTGCGCTTACATCGTGATGCAGGCGGTGCAGCAGCGGAAATCCGTATCAATATAGTGCGAGAACGCACGGACCTTGAAGTTGCGCGGGTTGCACAGCGCATTCGGCGAACCGCCGGAGACGTCCAGATCCTTCGGCGCGATGAAGCGGATGCACTTGACCTGCACATCGCGGCAGCCGGGCGAGCTGTGCGCCGGGATGGTGAAGGTCTTCAGGCCGCGCTGGTGTTCGATGCCGTAAACGTCGACCTCGGTCAGGACCACGGCGAGCGCAACACGCTTGCGCGGGCAGACGTTTTTGAGCGTGAGGTTCAGCTGGAGGATGCGGCACGGCCCATCCTGATAAACGTCGCCCAGATCGGCGATGAGCGCGTCCGAGCAGCCCTCGACAGTCAGGTCGGTGGGCACGGGGCACGGCTCGGGGCATACGTCCGTGCCGCAGGTCACGGTGACCGAGGGCGACGGGAAGGTGACCGCGTTCTGCTCGGTATCCGTATAGGTGATGGACTGGTTGACCTGCTTGACGCCGCCGGTCTGCGCGGTGTGCTGGATGTCAAACTCGAGGATCGCGCTCTCACTCGCGGACGTGCCCAGCGCAGGGATGGTCCAGCGCAGGGTTTGCGCGTCCAGCATGGTCGCCATGCCCCTGGCGGGCGGCAGGAGGTTCGTGATGGCGAAATCCGGGTTCAGCACCTCGTCGATGACGATGTTGGTCGCGCCCGGCTTGGAGATGTTCGCGGCGAGCTGGGCGAACAGCGCTTCCAGATCAGCGGCGTCCGGCGTGACCGCGACATGGGATGCATCCGGGTCGGTCGCCCAATCGTTCAGCGCGGAGACGTCGACGCCGTCCGAGCCGACCAGGCCGATGGCGTAGATGATGATGCCCTGCGCGCGTGCCGCGGCGGCGACGGGCGCGGGCGGCGCGCCGGCGGTGGTGTTGCCGTCCGTGAACATGACGATCACCTTGGCGTTCGAGGATTGCGGATCGAACAGCGCGGTCGCCTGCGCAAACGCATCCGCGTGGTTGGTGTTGCCGCCTGCGGTCAGCGCGTCCACTGCATCCTTGAGCGTGTCGACCGAGGTGATGAGCTGGGTATCCGCCGTGGCGGTGCCCGCGAAGCTGACGATGCCGATGCGGCTGCCCGAGCCGATCTCGCCCACGCCGCCGGTCGCCTGCGCGATGATATCGATAAAGGTATCCGCGCCGGTCTTCATTGCGGCGAGCGGCGCACCGGTCATGCTGCCCGAGCGGTCGAGCACGAGGACGATGTCGGTCGGGTTGGACATAATATCGGGAGTGGCGGTCAGCGCGAGGGTCACGCGCAGCGAACCGCTGCAATCGATCTGGTTTGTGCTGATGACTTTGTTGGCGTTTGTAACACCCATTGTGTTACCTCCTTCCGGGGAGAACTCCCCCAACGCATCCTATGCGGGACGGCGGGCGGCGGTCATGCTCGGAAAGGCAGAAGAAAACACCCGGCATGGGCCGGGTGGATGAAGGCAGATGGCCTGGGCAAAGCCTCAGCTGAGCTTTTCGCTGTTGGAGAAACGGAACACGGTCATGAGCAGGATCTTGATGTCAAAAAGGAAGGTCCAGTTTTCGATATAGTAGATATCGTGCTCAATGCGGCCCCTGATCGAGGTGTCACCGCGGAAGCCGTTGACCTGCGCCCAGCCGGTGATGCCCGGGCGCACCTGATGCTTGACCATGTACAGCGGGATGCTCTCCTTGAACTGGTTGACGAAAAACGGCAGCTCGGGACGGGGGCCGACCAGGCTCATGTCGCCCTTGAGGACGTTGAAAAACTGCGGCAGCTCGTCGATCGAGAACTTGCGGATGAAGGCGCCGAACCGGGTCTTGCGCGGGTCGCTGTTCGTGCTCCAGCCGGTGGTCTGCTTGTCGTTGACGCGCATGGAGCGGAACTTATACATATAAAAAGGCTTTTTGTTCAGCCCGACGCGCTCCTGCTTGAACAGGATCGGCCCGGGGGAGGACAGCTTGACGCCGATGGCGGCGAACAGCATGAGCGGGGAGGTCAGCACGATCAGCACGAGCGAGCCGATGATATCGGTTGCGCGCTTGACAAAGGCGTTGCCGATGTTGTCGAGCGGGATATGGCGGATGTTGACGAGCGATACCCCGCCGACCTCGTCATACACCGGGTGGGAGGGCATGAATTTGGTGTAGAACGGGATCAGGGAGACCTTGACGCCGTTTTTCTCGCTGTTTGCGATGATGCCCTGCAGATAGGGGTACTCGTCCGCCTCGAGCGCGATGACGACCTCGTCCGGCCGGATGCGCTCGAGCACCTTGGGGAAGGCCTCGTAGCTGCCCAGATAGGACAGGCCGGGCAGGCAGTCGTGCGGGGCGAGATAGTGGTCAACGCAGAAGCCGAGCGTGCGGTCGCGCGAGATCGCCGCATAGTAGGCGCGGGCCTGCTCGCCGCAGCCGACCAGCAGCACATGTTTGAGGTTGTAGCCCTTTTCGCGGAAAGCGCGCAGGATGCGCCGCAGCATCCACCGCTTGACCGCGATCAGGAGCGTAGCCAGCGCGAAAAAGAAGAACAGCGTCCAGCGCGAAAGGTGGACTTCCTTAAAGATGAAGAAGAACGCGAGCATCAGCCCGAACAGGATCAGGTTGCAGCGCAGCAGCAGGCTGAACTCGGTGAGGAAGTTTTTGGAGCGGAATGAGTCATACAGCCCCATCAGGCTGTACAGGAACCAGAACAGCGGGGTGACGCAGAGGGTGGCGACCATATAATAGGACAGGCTGATGTGCCCCGGCTCGCCTTGCAGCACAGAAAAGCGGATGAAATAGGCGAGCGCCATGCAGGGGAACAGGATAAGCGCATCGGTCAGGCCGTTGATCTGGTTGAGGGCCCGTTGGTTTTCTTTGATCAATGGCGGTTCCTCCCAGACAAAATCAAGTCCTTACTATTTTACCATAGCTGACAGGAAATTTCCACTGAGTCCCTGTATTCGCCTTGACAAAAAGTGAGGTTTGGTTTAATATGCGAATAGGATAAAGTGATTGCGCGGGCGGAATGGGTCGCCTGCGTTTTTTTGTGGAAGGCGGGTGACGCAGTATGGGAACGGAAAAAAAGGTGCTGTATGTGGCGTCCTCCTTCGGGCACCTCGCGTCCTTCCACCAGCCGTATACGGCGTGGTTCGCGCAGCAGGGGTGGACGGTGCACGCCGCCGCGGGCGGAGAGCCGTGTCCGCTTGCGGGCGTCAGCCGGTACATTCCGCTGCCGTTTGAGAAAAGCATGTCCTCGCCCCGGAATTTCGCGGCGGCGCGGGCGATCGGGCGGCTGGTGCGCGGGGAGCACTACCGGATGATCAGCCTGCATACCTCGCTCGCGGCGTATTTTGCGCGTCTGGCGCTCCTGCCGATGGGCAGGCGCCGGCCGGTGGTGATGAATACCACGCACGGCTACCTGTTCGACCGCGACACCCCGCGGGCCAAGCGGATGCTGCTGCTCGGCGCCGAGCGCATGACCGCGCCGGTCACCGACTGGCTGCTGACCATGAACCGGCAGGATACCGGGATCGCGCGGCAGTACGGGCTGGGCAAAAATATCGTGCCGACCGGCGGCATGGGCGCGGATCTTGCGCGCTTCCGGCCCCCGGCGCCGGGCGAGCGGGAGGAAACCCGCGAAAAGCTCGGGATACGGCCGGGCGAGGTGGCGATGGTGTATGCGGCGGAGTTTTCCGGACGCAAAAACCAGGCCATGCTGATCGAAGCACTGCGCAGCCTGCCGGAAAACACCGTGCTGCTGCTGCCCGGGCGGGGCGACCTGCGCGAAAGCTGCCGCCAGCTGGCGCGGCGGGCGGGCGTGATCGGCCGCGTGCACTTCCCGGGCTTTGTGCGCAATATGGAAACCTATTACCATGCCGCGGACCTGTGCGTGTCCGCCAGCCGGATCGAGGGCCTGCCGTTCAATGTGACGGAGGCGATGGCCTGCGGCCTGCCGGTCGTGGCGAGCGACGTCAAGGGGCATCAGGATCTGGTCAAAAGCGGCGAAAACGGCCTGCTGTATCCGTTCGGCGACGCAAAGGCGTTCGCGGAGGCGGTCAAGCGCCTGCTCGAGCCGGAAAAACGCCGCGCGTTCGGCGAGGCGGCGCGGCAGTCGGTGCAGCCGTTCGGGCTGCAAACGGTTTTCCCGGAGCTGACCGCGATTTACGAAAAGGCGGCAAAGGGCTTTCGCTGAGCGCGGTTTTCCTATATAATAAGGTAGATATGGAAATGCAGCGCTGCCGGCCGGCGGCGCCGAGGAGGTTATCATAACATGAAACAGAAAACAGTCAAACCGACGCAGTCGGAACGCTGGGGGCTGTATGTTTTTGCCGCCGTCGTTCTGTTCCTGACGATCTGCTTTGACAACAACGGCAGCTATTTCACCGAGAAGGTGACCGGCCTGATCGGCGCGGCCGCGGTTCTGGGCATGCTGCTCTTTGCCGACCGCGAGCGGGTCGTGCGGCTGATGACGCCGCCGGCGTTTGCGATGTTTGCCTACATGCTGCTGGCGGGCATCTCCACGCTGTACGCCAAGTCGGGCAAGTTTGCGATCGCGGAGTTCTCCTGCATGCTCGCGGCGTTCGCGGGATTTATGATGATCGTGCTGCGCTCCAGGGGCGGCAAGGTCTCCTTCCGCCGGACGGCCGCCGTGCTGGCAGCGGCTGCGGCGCCGGTCGGCGTGCTGTCGATCGACGCGGCTTCCAGCAACATCCCGATGCGCCCGTTCCGCGCGCTGATGGAAGTGGTGGGGCCGGGCTATGGTGATACGGGTGCGACGTTCTATGCCCGTCTGAACACCATTTTCGGCAACCCGAACGTGTATGCCGGCCTGATGTCCATCGCGTGCCTGCTGTCCCTCTGGCTGGTGCTCACGGCGGAAACCCGGAAGCAGAAGATCCTGTGCACCATCCTGCTCATGGTCAATGCGGTGTCCTATCTGCTGGCGTTTTCGATGGGCTCGCTGGGCGTATTTGTCGTGGCGTGCCTGCTGATGCTCGCGCTCGCCCCCAAGGAGCGCCGCATCAGCTTCTTCCTGCTGCTGGTGCAGACCGCGGTGGTCGCGCTTGCGGCGGGCGCGGTATCGGTCGCGGGCTTCGGCGACACGGCGACCGGATCGCCGCTGCCGCTGATCATGCTGATCGCCGGCTGCGCGGCGGCGTGTGCGCTCGAGGTGTTCGTGCGCGAAAAGGTCGCGAACGCGCTCGCGGGCAAGGGCAAGGTGCTGATCGGCATCATCGCGGGCATCCTCGTGCTGATCGCCGTATATCTGGTGGCGGCGCTCAACCTCACAGGGCCGTACACCTTCAGCGCGGAGAGCGATTTCCGCCGCACCGCGGACCTGTCCGCCGGGGAATACACCCTGACAATGGAAGCGACCGCGCCGGTCAACGTGCGCGTCGCGTATAAAAACACGAACAACCTGATTCAGAACAACGAGACCGACCTGGCAAGCGGCAGTTCGGACAGCGCGGTGACCTTCACCGTGCCCGAGGACAGCGAGCTGGTGTTCTTCTACTTCTCGTGCAGCGAGCCGGGCGTGACGATCAACAGCGCGGCTTACACCGGCGCGCAGGACGGCAGCCTCAAGCTGGGCTACACGATCCTGCCCTCCTTCATTGCCGACCGTATCCAGGACCTTTCGGCAAACGGCAACGTGGTGCAGCGCGGCGTGTACCGGCAGGACGCGATCAAGCTCTGGCTGACCTCGCCGATCATCGGCCGCGGTCTGGGCGGCTTTGAAAACGGCGTGGTATCCGTACAGGATTACTACTACGAAACCAAATATGCGCACAACCACTATGTTGAAATGCTGTGCGATCTGGGCGTGCTCGGCCTTGCGGCCTTTGTCGCCCTGCTCGGCACGGCGGTCTGGGCGATGGTCAAGACCCGCAAGCAGAAGCCGCTTACCGTGATGCTGCTCGCGGCGTGCGTCTGCCAGATGTTCGGGCAGGCGATCAGCGACGTCATCTGGTCGGTCGGCGGCTGTATGCCGATGTTCTTTGCCGTGCTCGCGCTCGTGACGCTGTACTGCGGCGACAGCCTGCGGCTCAAGCTGCCGCACAAGAGCAAGGGCGGCGCGGTGCGCTGGCCGGTCGCGGCGGTGTCCGCGGTGTTCATCGTGCTGATCGGCCTCAACCTGATCGCGCAGAGCATTTTCTACAGCGACGACCTTTCGCTCGAGGATCTCAAGAACTGCGCCTCGATCGACCTGTTTGAGGCGAACGACTATAAGCTCTCCTACCTGATCTCGGGCGGCAACGAGGAAGGCGTGGCCGACCAGTACGCGCAGGACCTCGCGCAGGAGGAGTCCAACTCGATCACCATCCCGCTGGCGCAGTATTACGCCGGCAGTATGCAGTACGTCGCGGCGCTCGACACCCTCGACCACGGCTCGGATTACATGCGCGCGGACGAGGAGGTCTGGCAGCAGATGTTCGACGTGTACGAGTCCATCCTCGACCCGGTGGGCAACTTCACCGGCGTGCAGCTGCTCGAGGACGACAGCTACGTTCAGCGCATGGTCGCAGGTTACGAGAAGCTGCAGCAGGTCAATGCCGACCAGCTCGACGAGGTGAACCTGACGCCGGCAAACCTCGCCTTCCTGAACAAGCTGCTTGCAGTCAGCGAGCTCGACCCCTATGACATCTCGGCGGCGCTCAACATCTTCTCCGAAATGGGGCTGGATACCGCGTCCGCGCCCGATGTCAATCAGGACAATGCGCCCGATTATGCCGAAGTGCTGGAGGGCCGCGTCACCTGGAACGGCGACGGCTCGTTCACCGCGGAAGAGGACAGTCTGGTCGCGTTCAACACCGTGCTGGTCAACGACGGCAACTACCAGCTGACCGTTCAGGCGGGCGACCTTGCCGGCGTGACCGAGGCGCAGATCGACGGCAATCCGATCGCGCTCGACCCGGCCACCGGTGTGAGCACGACCGCGCCCGAGCAGTGGGGCGGCGGCGACGACAGTCAGGTCGCGGTGCGTGTCGCAGCGGGCACGACGGTCGACCGCATCACCTATATGCGCACAAAATAACATTTGCGGCGGCGGGGCTGTGCCCTGCCGCCTGTTTTCTTGCGTTTGACCGAAAAATCATATATGAAATTTCCATAAAATGCGATGGATATATTATGAAAACTGCATAATTCCTGCTGCATTACAAGGATTTGCTCGCGAGGTGCCGCAGGGCAGCGCGGGAGACCCCATATATCGCGTATTGCGCCGCCTTTCCTACCTTATTATATATACCGTTCCGCGCAGATACGTCCGGCCGCAGTGCATTTTGACATTGTTTTTTGCAATATTACACCCATGTTACATTCTCGCCCCGACGCTTGACCCACCCCCAAAGCTGTGGTATTATAATCTGCGTAAAGAGCAAACTGCTCAAAAAATTTAAAGGAGGAAAAACCCCATGAAGAATCTGAAAAAGGTTCTGGCACTGGTACTGGCGTTCGCTTGCGCGTTCACCATGTTTGCTGGTGCGGCGTTCACGGATTCTGCTGACATCAATGATGTCAACGAAGAAGCTGTGGATACTCTGGTCGCTCTGGGCGTAATTGAGGGCTATCAAGATGGCTCCTTCCGTCCGAACGACACCGTAACCCGTGCGGAGATGGCGAAGATGATTTACGTCATCCGCACCAACCGCTCGGACGCTTCTGCTTACAATGAAGATCCGACCACGTTTACCGACATTGGTGACCACTGGGCTCGCGGCTACATCAAGTACTGCAACTCCCTGGGCATCATCGCTGGCACTTCTGCACAGTACTTCCGACCGGACGAAACTGTAACCACTCAGGAAGCCGCTAAGATGCTGCTCGTAACCCTGGGTTACAATGCAGAGCGCGCTGGTCTGGTAGGCGCTGGCTGGGCGGCTAAGACCATTGCTCTGGCTGACGAGAACGGCCTGCTGGCTGATGTAAATGCTGGCTCCGCTTCTGCTTGCCCGCGTCAGTACGCTGCGCAGCTGATCTACAATGCGATCAATGCGCCGACTGTTGTTCTGCGTGACGGCGAGTACACCAACATGAAGCTCGTAACCGGCATTGGCGGCGATGACTACAACGAGACCATCGGCGAAAAGTACATGGATCTGGTTATCGGTACTGTACAGCTGACCGGCGTTGTAAAGGAGAGCGGCAAGGATACCTACCGTGTAACCGTTCAGTACCTGCCGAACGAGGATCGGACCCAGTACACCACCTTTACCAAGGTTGATACTGACTACTCTGATCTGGTTGGCCAGAAGGTCAAGCTGCTGCACAAGAAGGACAACAGCGACATGGTTTACGGCATCGCTGCTGTAAGCTCTGTTGAGACTGCTTCTGTGATTCTGGGTGATGTAGACACTTTCACCACTAGCGCTACTGAGATCAAGGCTGACGGCGTTACCTACAAGCTGGAAGATCAGGCTGCTGACATGACCATCTACGCTAACCGCGCGGACACCGCGATCAAGCTGGGCGATCTGGCTGACGGTTCCGAGACTAAGGTCATCAGCGGCGTAACCTACTCGATCGACAAGGCTTCCGAGCTGACCCTGATCGACAATGATGAAGACGGTTACTTCGAGACGATCGTTGCTACCCCGACCTATGTCGGCAAGGTAACCTACATGGGCAGCGACTCCATCACTGTTCAGTCTGTTGGCAACGAGGATCTTGAGGATGTCGTAGTTTCCGACGACGTTGCCAAGGACGATTATGTTGCTGTTATCCCGGCTGCTTACAGTGCATCTGACAAGCTCGAGATGACTAAGCTGGATACCGTTGAGGGTACTGCTTCCGCAACGCGTGACAGCGGCAAGGAAGTCCGCATCGATGACGTATGGTATACTGCTATTGATGGTTCCGGCATTACCTTCAATGCGGACAGCGACTACAAGCTGTCTGTCATGAATGGCTATGTATACGCTTCCGACGGCAAGGCTTCGACCAATCCGGAGGACTATGTATATGTTGAGAAGGCAGCAGCAGGTGCAAGCCTGAACAGCGATAAGCTGGTTGCTAACCTGTACTTCTCCGATGGCACCGCGAAGAGCAATGTCGTGATCAATTCGATCGATGGTACCGATGTAAGCAACCCGGGTTCTGAAGCTGCAAAGATTCTCAACAAGCTCTGCACCTTCTCCGAGGACAACGGTGAGTATGATCTGGACGTTATTGATGCCAAGGGCAGCTTCGATGCGTACGATGCTGATGTAGATAAGTACGATAACAAGCAGCTCGATGCTTTTGAGATCGACGACGATGCAACCATCTTCGTAGATGCAAAGGATGGCGTTGAGGTTCTGACCGGCGCGCAGGTCAAGGGCTGGGGCGATAAGGTGTATAACGCCACTCTCGGCCAGGCACTGGCTCTGGAGCGCAACGGCTTCAACTATGTACAGATCGCAGCAATCAAGCTTGGTGTAGATCTGCCGAACGCAAGCAGCGATACGCTGTACGGCTACCTGACCGATGGCGTAGCATCTCGTCGCGAGAACAATACCACTTGGTATGACTTCACGCTCTGGAACGGCAGCGAGACCGTAACCCTGACTGCGAAGAGCAGCGATGTTACCGGCGTGAGCAACATGGTAAAGGGTGACTTCATCTCCTATGAGACCGCTGGCGATAACACCATCAACAGCGTGAAGGAGATCACCACTACGGATCTGAGCTCTGGTGAGCCTACCGTTGACCAGTACTACAGAGTTGCAATCAAGGGCTTTGATGGCAGCAAGATTGCATTCGCTGGCGTACCCGGCACCTACGATATTGACGAAGATACCTTTGTAATGTTTGTCAATACTGCGGATACGAAGGGCGCTCAGGGTGAAATCGGCATTGCTGAAGATCCGAACAACTCCAACAATGTACTGATGAATGCCATTGTTTGTGTTGATAGCGACAAGGACGTAACCTTCATCGCTGTTGACGTCAAGGGCGAAATGAATGGTAATATGTCCGTTGCGAAGTAATCAGGTTGATTGCTTTGTAAAGGCACGATAGCAGAAATGGCCCCTCCGATTTTTCGGAGGGGCTGTTTTTATTTGAATGCAATGTAGTTATAAACGTATGAGACGTTATTCAGATCCGGGGCTGTGATATAATTAATGTCACTCCCCCTTTCGTACACGGTAAAGCCGGTTTGTGTAATACGAAGTGCCAACTTACTGGTGTCTGTATAATCATAAACAGATACAGAGCGATTCGCCAGACAATGCAGAAAGCGCCGTTCCATATCGTAGTTGGCGCAGAGTACCAATACAGCCTGTGGGTAAAACCCAAGGTTGATTTCCTGTTGCGGCTGCCCATTGCCTGTATAGCTGCCGATGTAAACTTCGCATTTCGTCGTGCTGAGCGCACTGATCTGGCTCTGCAGGTTGCTGTCTGCGCTTGTGCGGTTGTTTACTTCTGTGGCCGCCGCGCTCTCGATCGCCGAAAACCGGTCGCGGACGTCCTGCGCCAGCTTGTCGCCCGTGATGCTGCCGGACGGGATGCTTCCGATGATCGCCTCCGTCACCTGCGACTGCACGTTCTCGATCGCCTCCTGCACCGTGGTTTCGGGCACGCCCGCTGTCTGCGCAAAGCCGATATCCGCCGCCGCGGTCTGCGCCGCGAGCGCATCGCACAGGGCGTTGAGCGCCTGCCGCAGCTCCTCGGGCGAGGAATCGAAGTGCGCTTTGAGCTCCTCCGGCTGCATGTTGGGCTGGTCGGGAAGGTCTGAGATCTTGTGGGTGAAGCCTACAATTTTGTGGTCAGAAAAAGACATTGGTTTCCTCCTTTTTGTTTTGTGCCCACGCGCGCGTTCCTTATAACGCGCGCGCGGGCGCGCGTAGGGTCAGGCGTTGCCGCCTTTGTTTCCGCACGGGAAAGTAAGCGTCTATGATAATAGCCGATTTTCCTCCAAATGCAAGAGCAAAGGATTGTCCGGCTATCTTTTGACCGGAACGGCAAAGATTATCCCATATGGGATAGGCGGGAACGGCAGGAATTCAACCTGCTGCCTGCCCGTGCCATAACGGGATTCCGGCTGCCCCGGCAATGGTGCAGACGGGCGTTCCAATCCCCGCTCACGCAGCGACCAGGCCACGGGCATTTGCTTGCCGCGCGGATACTCCATTGTAGTTTTGCTGGAATTGTGATAGAATAAAAACAAAGGTGGGTGAACCGTTATGAGAAACACGCTCACAGCTGAGCAGCAGCTTCAGTGCCTGCGCGGCACATTTGAAGCGGAAAATATGCAGATCTCTGAAGAGACGCAAACAGCGCTGCGACGTTTATCTGAGGGTAAAGTGAGCATGGATGAGCTGCTGCGCGCTGCGATCGCCCGGCACAGCAGAAAGCAGTGAGTGCCATGTTTTCCAAATACGAACTCTATTCTACCGCGCAGTCCTTATATTGCTATCCTGATACAAATGTGCTGCGCAACCGGTTGAATATCAGGGATGCTGCTGCTCTGAAAGCGGCAGAGGAAGAAATCAGCGCATTGAAGCAATATGCCTTATTGCAGCAGCCGATCTCCGGCCGGTTCAGCAAGACGCATCTGTGCCGTATTCACCGTTTTTTGTTTGAGGATATTTATGCGTTTGCCGGACATTTGCGCCGTGAGCAAATCGGCAAAGCGGATACATGGTTTTATCCTCCTGCAATGATCGATCGGGAGCTTCAGAAAATCTGCGGCCTGATCCGTAAAGAAGCATATTGGACCGATGCGCAGAAACCGCTTTTTCTTGACCGCCTGGCTTTTGTTATGGCAGAACTGAACATAATCCATCCGTTTCGAGAAGGGAACGGCCGTGCCATCCGCGAATTCATTCGGGAGCTCGCCCTCCATAACGGTTATCTGTTAAATTGGGGATGTGTTGATCGAGAAGCGATTTTGCAAACAGCCGTCGCCTCCGTGGATGATTACACAGCTTTGATCCCGTTGCTGACACAATGCTTGGAATAGAAAAATGTCCGGAAAGGTTTCGCCTTTCCGGACATTTCTGTTTATCGGATTTTGAGGTTTTCATAGGGGGTTTTTGCATGGTTTTGCCATATCCGAACTATTTTGTTCTACACAATTTTCCGGCAGCGTTTGAGAGGACCACGCATCTCAAAAAGGTTCTCGCACTGGTACTGGCGTTCGCTTGCGCGTTCACCATGTTTGCTGGTGCGGCGTTCACGGATCAGGCCGACATCGCTGTCGACGATGAAGTCGTGAACACTCTGGTCGCTCTGGGCGTAATCGAGGGCTACACTGATGGCTCCTTCCGTCCGGACGACACCGTAACTCGTGCGGAGATGGCGAAGATGATCTACACCGTCCGCACCGGTCGTTCTGACGCTTCGGCGTACAACGACGACGCTACCACTTTCACCGACATTGGTGACCACTGGGCTCGCGGCTACATCAAGTACTGCAACTCTATGGGCATCATTGCTGGCCACAGTGCAACCCGCTTTGCGCCGGACGCAACTGTAACCACGCAGGAAGCTGCTAAGATGCTGCTCGTTACCCTGGGTTACAATGCAGAGCGCGCTGGCCTGGTAGGCGCTGGCTGGGGCGCTAAGACCAACGCTCTGGCTGACGAGAACGGCCTGCTCGAGGATGTTGTAAACGGCACCACGCAGGGTCTGCCCCGTCAGTACGCTGCGCAGCTGATCTACAATGCGATCAATGCGCCGACTGTTGAGTGGCGCGACGATGCGTACTACAACAAGAACCTCCTCGGCCTGGAGAACGACACCATCGGCGAGAAGTACATGGGCCTGAAGGAAACTGTAGGTATCATGGACTCCTTCACCAAGACCGACGGCAAGGACACCTATGAGATGACCATTGATCCGGTCGATACCGCAGAGTCCACCGATGGCGCGAAGGCTGAGGACAGCTTCAAGAATATCGCTACCGATTATTCTGCCCTGAAGTACCAGACCGTTAAGGTTCTGTACAAGGAAGACGATGTTGTTTACGGCGTATTTGCGACCAACGACAACACTTCTGCAACCGGCCTGCTTGGCAATCTGAAGATGGATGGCAACAAGGTTAAGCTGGACAGCACTTCTTACTCCATCGCTTCCACCAACACCGTTTACGTAAACGATGCTGACGTCAATACTGCTATCGCTACTTGGGTAGAGACTAACACTGAGGGCAAGGCTGCTACCACTGACAATGATCTGGACAAGGGCGCTTCTGTTAAGCTGCTGTCGACCGACGGCTCCAACAAGATCAGCGCGCTGTACGTGACCACCTACGAGCTGGCTAAGGTAAGCTATGTTGGTTCTGACTACCTGACCACCGATGCTGGCAAGCTGGATAGCGATGAATACGCATACTCCTCTGATATTGTCAAGGATGATTACGTTGTAATCTCCGGCTCCGAGAATGCGGACGGCAAGCAGCCGGTTGAAAAGGCTGATACTGTTGAAGGCAAGATCACCTCTGTAAAGGGCTCTACCGGCGACGTTGACAGCGTACGTATCGACGGCACTTGGTACGACACCAGCGTTCTGGGCGCAAAGAACTCTGCTCTGACCATGGGCTCCACCGTTAAGCTCCTGCTGGTCAACGGCTACATCTATGATGTAACCACCATTACCGCGGGCACCGAGGATGTTGCTCTGGTTATCGAAGTTGGCCAGAACACCACTGTTGGCAACAAGTACTATCAGGCTCGCATCCTCTTCGCTGACGGCACCGATAAGGTTGTCGACATCGAGAAGAAGGACAGCACTGATGCTGATGCCAAGACCTGGTTCACCAACAGCTCGGGTAATAACAGCAAGCCGGCGCTGGCTACCTTCGACGTATCCAAGGATGTTTACACCCTGACCTTCCTGGGCACCTCTGAAAAGGCTGGCCACGACGGTTTCTACAGCGCTTCGTCCAATGTTAAGGTTGACGGCAGCATCCAGATGACTTCTGGCAACTTTACTGGCACCGATAACTCTACCAGCAAGATCTACTTCAATGACGCTGCTACCGTATTTGTTCAGTACAAGACTGACGAGTACAAGGTTGTCAGCGGCACCACGGCTCGCGCTTGGGATTCTACGACGCTGTCGAGCGCTCTGGCTCTGACCGTGAATAAGGACGGTGCAAAGTACGCCAACGCTGCATTCCTTAACCTTGGCTCGATCAACGTACCGGGCGGCTCCGACAAGACCTATGCTGTTGCTCTAGCTCCTGGTTACACCGATAAGGTTGACGGCACCACCTACACCATGGTAAGCGCTTGGAACGGCACCGACACTGTTGAGTACAAGTACGAGGGCGACCTCACCATTGCCAAGGGTGATATCTTCGAGTATTCTGTTGATGGCGAAGGCATTGCTGACATCAACAAGCTCACCAGCTCCAGCGACGTTGTTGCTTCCGGTAAGGTTTCCGCGTATGACGCTGCGACCGGCGACATCACCATTCTGGTCGGCGGCTCCCTGTCTGGCGGTAACTGGGTTGGCGGCACTTCCTACACCTACTCCATCACCGAGGATACCCTGATTCTGTATGTGGATTCCGATGCAGAAGTAGGCGCTGAGGGCGGCTCGATCCGTCAGGCTAACCTCTACAACGGTTCTACTGTTGACATCGCGTACAACAACGTGAAGTACTACTTCGATGGCAACAGCGATAATGAACTGAGCGTACTGGTTGTTGACGTAAACAACAATATGAAGTGGTAAGATCTTAAATTAATTAAGATTGCATTGCAAAAGCGGCCTCCGGTTACCCGGAGGCCGCTTTCTATTTAGAAGAATGCAATATAGTGATATCGGAAGTTGCCATTTGTGCAGACTTCCTGATCAATGTTGTAATACACTTCGAAACCGTTCTGAACAACGGAAACGGCAGTATATAAGTTACGGTAGAGCACCGGTGAGTTGGCGATTGCCAGACCGCCATAACAATCAGCGCTCAACCGATATGCAAGTCCCCATGCCTGAGACATAACGAGTACAGCTTTTGGCGTTCGTCCTAGTGAAATAATTTGCGATGTTGCTTGATTCCCATCATAGTAGCCTGCGATAATTTCGCACTTATTTACAAGTTGGGTTGCATGATTACTGATCTGGCTCTGTATGCTGCTGTCAGCCGACGCGCGGGTGCTGGCCTCGCTCGCCGCTGCGCTCTCGATCGCCGAAAACCGGTCGCGGACATCCTGTGCGAGCTTGTCGCCCGTGATGCTGCCGGACGGGATGCTCCCGATGATCGCCTCCGTCACCTGCGACTGCACGTTTTCGATCGCCTCCTGCACTGTGGTTTCGGGCACGCCCGCTGTCTGCGCAAAGCCGATATCCGCCGCCGCGGTCTGCGCCGCGAGCGCATCGCACAGGGCGTTGAGCGCCTGCCGCAGCTCCTCGGGCGAGGAATCGAAGTGCGCTTTGAGCTCCTCCGGCTGCATGTTGGGCTGGTCGGGAAGGTCTGAGATCTTGTGGGTGAAGCCTACAATTTTGTGGTCAGAAAAAGACATTGGTTTCCTCCTTTTTGTTTTGTGCCCACGCGCGCGTTCCTTATAACGCGCGCGCGGGCGCGCGTAGGGTCAGGCGTTGCCGCCTTTGTTTCCGCACGGGAAAGTAAGCGTCTATGATAATAGCCGATTTTCCGCAAAACACAAGAGGAAGTTTTCATCCATTCGATTTTTTGCAGGCAAAGGTCAATCTCCCATGCAAATCCAGTCAAAAAATCAGCGTGTACGGCACCTTGCGGAGCGGAAATCACGGTCAAAATGTTGCCGGCAGAGTGTCAATGTTTTCCGCTGCCACGGACAGCACTGCGCTGCACCACGCCTTGTCAGCGCATCTTTTATCAGCCCTGCATCTGAAAAACGCCTGCTGCAATACGGCCGCCGCTTTCTGCCTCAGGGAACGCTCGCAGCGGGCTGCAGCTGTTCCCATATTGACTTTATGTGCCGTATATGCTATGATATAGCGTAATAAGGGAGTAGTCGGCGCGGCTTTGTTCCAGCTGCGCGGCAGAGCCAACATACTGGGGAGGACGCTCCTCTGGTTTTGCATGAAATGACGAGACTTATCTGTTTACGCGGCAGATGGGTCTTGTTTTTTTATGCTTTTCTGCCGCAGGCCGTCAAATTGGGAGGACAAGAAATGGGATTGTTGGAACTGTTCATTATTGCCGTCGGCCTTTCGATGGATGCGTTCGCGGTAGCGATCTGCAAGGGGCTGAGCGTGCGCACGCTCCGGCCGCGCCACGCGGTCATCACGGGCCTGTATTTCGGTGGTTTTCAGGCATTGATGCCGCTGATTGGTTTCCTGCTCGGTGTGCAGTTTCAGTCGCTGATCACCAGCGTGGACCACTGGATCGCGTTCGTGCTGCTCGCGCTCATCGGCGGCAACATGATCCGCGAGTCGCGCGACACGGACGAGGAGAACCTGAGCGACTCGTTTTCGTTCGCCACCATGCTGCCGCTCGCGGTCGCGACCAGCATTGATGCGCTCGCTGTCGGCGTGACCTTTGCCTTTTTACAGGTCGATATCGTGCCTGCGGTGTGCTTCATCGGCGTGACGACCTTCGTGCTGTCGTGCATCGGCGTCAAAGCCGGCAATGTGTTCGGTGCGAAGTATAAATCCCGCGCCGAGCTGTTCGGCGGCGTGGTGCTCATCCTGATGGGCCTGAAGATCCTGCTCGAGCATCTGGGGGTTCTGGGCTGAGGCCTGCACAACGAAAAAAGGACGCTGTAAAGCGTCCTTTTTTGTTTCCTGTAGATTGAACCGATATTATTCGCTGAGCAGCATCCGGTCGTTTTCGATGTTGAACTTCTCCAGCAGGTCGCGCACGGTGAGGCTTTTCTTCTCCTCGCCGCGGATATCCACGACCACCTTGCCTGCGTCCATCATGATCAGGCGGTTGCCGTACTGGATGGCGTTCTTCATGTTGTGCGTGACCATCAGAGTGGTCAGATTGTCGCGCGCGACGATCTCCTCGGTCAGCTGGAGCACCTTGTCCGCGGTCTTGGGGTCGAGCGCGGCGGTGTGCTCGTCGAGCAGGAGCAGGTCGGGCTTCTGGAGCGTTGCCATGAGCAGCGTCAGCGCCTGGCGCTGGCCGCCGGAGAGCAGGCCGACCTTGCTGGTCATGCGGTCCTCGAGGCCGAGGCCGAGCGTAGCGAGCTTTTCGCGGTAGAGCTTGCGCTCCTCGTTGGAGATGCCGTGGCTCAAGCCGCGGGGCTTGCCGCGCCGGTAGGCCAGCGCGAGGTTCTCTTCAATGCCCATCGTTGCTGCGGTGCCCATCATCGGGTCCTGAAACACGCGGCCGAGGAAACGCGCGCGCTTATGCTCGGGCAGGTTGGTCAGGTTGAAGCCGTTGAGCCGGATCAGGCCCTCGTCCACCGGGAAAACACCCGCGATCAGGTTGAGCATGGTCGATTTGCCCGCGCCGTTGCCGCCGATGATCGTGACGAAATCGCCGTTTTCCAGCGTCAGGTCCAGTCCGTCGATGGCACGCTTTTCGTTGACCGTGCCCGCGTTAAAGGTCTTGTAAATTCCCTTGAGCTCAAGCATTCTTGTCCGCCCCCTTCTTTGCAGGCTTATTGAAGTACTTGCCCTTCCAGTAGGGGATGGCAAGGAAGATGCCGACAACGGCCGCTGTGATCAGCTTGAGGTCGTTGGTGTCCAGGCCGGCGGTGAGCACGATCTGGATGACGACATAGTAGATCACCGCACCAAAGGTCACGCCCAGCAGGCGCAGCGCGAAATTGCGGAAAACACGGCTGAACACGACCTCGCCGATGATGACCGCCGCCAGACCGATAACGATCGCGCCGCGGCCGGCGTTGACGTCCGCAAAGCCCTGATACTGGCACAGCAGCGCGCTGGACAGTGCGACGATGCCGTTCGAGATCATCAGGCCGAGCACCTTGTTAAAGCTGACGTTGATGCCCTGTGCGCGGCTCATGTTCGGGTTCGCACCGGTCGCGCGGATGGAACAGCCGAGCGAGGTGCCGAAGAACCAGTACAGCAGCGCGATCAGGATGACGGTGAACACCGCGGTCACGAAGATCGGGTTGTTAATCGTCAGCTGCTTGACGTTGCGCAGCGAGACCAGCAGGTCGTAGTTGTCCGGGTTGATCGCCATGTTGGCCTTTTTGTCCATGATGCGCAGGTTGATGGAGAACAGCGCCAGCTGCGTCAAAATACCGGACAGGATCGCCGGGATGCCCATAAAGGTATGCAGGATACCGGTGACCAGACCGGCCAGCATGCCCGCGATAAACGCGCACAGCAGCGCTACCCATACGTTGGCGCCGTTTGTCATCATAACGATGCAGACTGCGCCGCCCGTGGCCATTGTGCCGTCGACAGTCAGGTCCGCGAGGTCGAGCACGCGGAAGGTGATGAACACACCGATCGCCATGAGGCCCCAGATCAGGCCCTGTGCCGCCGCGCCGGGCAGCGCGGATAACAGGTCGGAGAAGAATTCCACTTTCATGCCCCCAATAAGTATAATCTGATAAAGTGCGAAAGCACACTACTCAGTATAGCACTGAAACGCACAAAAGGCAATTCTTTTCCGCGCATTTTGACGGAAAGGGAAAAAGAAAAGAGGCTGTTGCATTGCAACAGCCTCTTTGGGGGTTATCTAAGTGAGATTACTTAGTAACCAGTTCGTTATTGACGTCTACGAAGACAGCCACCAGTTCATAGGTGTTGCCATCCTTCGAGTTCTTATCAACTACGAAGAATACATTATTCTCGTAAACGCTCGAATCGTTGTGGTTGGTTGCCTCTCTGATAGAGCCGCCCTCAGCGCCTTCAATAGCGTCGGTATCAACGTAGATTACCTGCGTATCGTCAACGATCTTGTACTCATCGCCATTGCCGTTGCGAACGGTGAAGCTCTCGCCGTCGGTACCCTCTACAGCACCCAGGTAAGCGTCATTCGTCTTATCAACGAGCTTGATGATATCATCGCCGTCGATCTTAACAAATGTGCCCTTCACGATGTCTGCAAAGTCGTTAGCATCGCCCTTCACGCGGATCGTCTCAGCTTCAGAGCCGGTCCATACAGAGAAGGAGGTGTAGGTCGTGTTGTCTTCCTTGGTCTGGCCGAGGGTGTTAACGACATAGCCATAGGTCTCATCATAAGAAGAACCCGGTACATCATCATCAGTGATCGTCAGTTCAGCCAGGTCAACATAGGTAAAGCCGTTAGACTTGTCGCCGTAAGCCGTGCCGTCAGTAACTTCAACATTATCCTTGTCCCAAGCCTTGACATCAGCGCCGCTCAGAACATGTACGTCGCCGTCGGAATCCTTTACGAATACAACAGCTTCATCGTTAACGCGGAAGTTGCCGATACGGTCATCACCAGCAGAGGTGATGTTGAGATCCTCATCCTCAAAGTCTTCAATCTTGGTGGTGCCATTGTCATAGTTTACCGGACGCAGCGTGTACTCGCCATCGTCCAGATCGAATACATACAGGCCGTCCTTGCTATGTGCTGCAGCCTTAACTGCTTCAGCATCGCCAGTGGATTCGATATCAGACTGCCAGCTGTCATCGCCGGTGATGTCTGCAACCTCAACGGGCTCAGAGGTACCGTCGGTAAAGATAGCCTGTGCGGTGTAAGTGGTTTCGCCATAGCTGGTGGACTTCTCCATACCGTTAACGTAGAGAACATCCTCCAGAGAAGCGATGCCGGAAACCTTCTCAGCGCTGTAGATGTAGCCGTCAACTACAACAATCTCAACAGTGTTGCCCAGATCCAGATCGCTCAGGGTCTTCTGGAAGTCGTCATCCGCCTTGGTGTAGGTCTCGCCGTCGATGGTGATATCCTCGCCGTTTACTACTTCGATCTCACCGGTGATAACGTCAGCCTTGGTGAGAACCCACTTGCCGGTGTAGTCGTTCTTGGAGATTACAACATAGTCGTCCTCTGCCAGATCGTCATATGCTTCAACGTCCTCAACATCAAAGCTGGTGCTCTTGAAGGTGTCATTCTTAGTAAGGTCGGTGTTGATGCTCTTGGAGCCAATATAGGTAACCTGCGCAAAGTTGAAGTTTGCATCCTTATCCAGCGCGTAAACTTCGTCATCATCGTTCAGGGTAACGGTGATAGGCTGAGCGGAGTTCTTGTCGGTCCAGGTGCTGAACTTCGCGTTGTCAGCAACATCATAGGTGGTGCCGTTGACATCGATTTCGTCGTCAGTCGGGCTGTAGTCGGTAACCTCACCAACAATGGTGTCGATGTAGGTGTTGTCGCCGATCTCAAAGATACCATAGATGGTAGCCTTGGTGTTAGAGTTGGTGGACTCCTTGTACAGGATGCGAACCTCGCGGCCTACCAGATCGCTGTGGTCAGCGGTGTAGTCTGCGAAGGAAACCTCCTTGTTGGTGCCCCAATCAATGTCTTCGAAGTTCGCCTTGCCGTCGGTGTAGCCCGCCAGCTTGCCCTCAACAGACTTCAGGCCCATGTAGCGCTCGCCGATGGTCGGATACAGATCGCCATCGTCGTTCATGTTGGTGTACTGGCCGTCGCGCAGGCGAACGGTCGGGGTGAAGATCGCGTTGTAGATCAGCTGCGCAGCGTACTGACGCGGCAGAGCCTGCGTAGTGCCGTTTACAACATCCTCGAGCAGGCCGTTCTCGTCAGCCAGCGCGTTGGTCTTGGTGCCCCAGCCAGCGCCTACCAGGCCAGCGGTCTCCGCGTTGTAGCCCAGGGTTACGAGCAGCATCTTAGCAGCTTCCTGGGTGGTTACAGTGTCGTCCGGCGCAAAGCGGGTAGCGCTGTGGCCAGCGATGATGCCCAGAGAGTTGCAGTACTTGATGTAGCCGCGAGCCCAGTGGTCACCGATATCGGTGAAGGTGGTCGCGTCGTCGTTGTACGCCGAAGCGTCAGAACGACCGGTGCGGACGACGTAGATCATCTTCGCCATCTCGCCACGGGTTACAGTGTCGTCCGGACGGAAAGAGCCATCGAGATAGCCTTCGATTACGCCCAGAGCAGTCATGGTATCCACAACATCAGAATCGACAGCAATGTCGGACTGATCCGTGAATGCAGCACCAGCGAACATGGTGAACGCGCAAGCGAACGCCAGTACCAGTGCCAGAACCTTTTTGAGATGCGCACCGCCGGTCTCCAGTAAAGCCGCGGGCGGTTTCTTTTTTTCGCGGCCTTGTGTGGTCAGGTGTTTTCGAATATGCTGTTTAACTCATCCGCCATTTGTTTTTTATCGCTGTAGACGATGTGCGCGTAGGTGTTGGCTGTTGTGGAGATGTCGGAATGGCCCAGCCATTCCTGAATATGCTTGAGCGAGAAGCCCTGCTGCAGCAGAAGGGTCGCCACGGTGTGCCGCAGATCGTGGAAACGGATATGCGGCAGGTCGGCGCGGCGGCAGACCTTGGCAAACTCCTGCGAGATATAATCCGGGCGCAGCGGCGTGCCGTCCGCACGGCAGCAGACATAGTCGGTCTGATGGTAATCCGGACCGTAATGCAGCCGCAGCTCCTGCTGTTCCTTTTTCAGCTGCAGCAGATAGACCCGCATGCTGTCCATCAGCGGCAGGGTGCGGTAGCTCGAGGCGGTTTTGACGCGGTCGCTGTACGTCACCTTCCCGCAGCTGGAGATGGCCGTGTGGTTGATCGAGATCGACCCGCCGGAAAAGTCCACGCACTGCCACCGCAGGCCCGCAGCCTCGCTGCGCCGCAGGCCGTATACCGCAGCCAGCATGAACGCCGGTTCCGCAGGGGAGGAGCGCGCCTCCTGAATGAACCGATGGAGCTGATCCCGGGTGAAGGTGCGGCCGATATACTTCTTCCGTTTGGGCAGGATGACATAATCCGAGGGGTTGTGGTCGATCAGCCCCTGAATGACCGCATACTTCATGCACTTGTGCACAACGGTGTGGAATTTCAGGATGGATGTCGGCGAGTAGCCTTCCTTGTACTTTTCGTCGACGAAAGCCTGAAAATCACTGACGGTCACGGTGCGGAAGGTCAGGTGCCGTGCGTGGAAGAAGGGATAGAGGTGCCGGCGGAACATGTACCAGTAGCAGTCCAGCGTATTGTGCCGGATCTGCGTGGTCATCATGGACAGCCATTCCTTCAGGTAGTCCGCGATCAGCATGTCCGCCTCGGGCAGCGAGACCTCGTGAGCCGCTGTGCCGGCGGACGTCTGGCCGAAGTCAACGTATACGCATCCGTTGCGTTCGGTATAATTTGGTTTTGGCATGGAAGTTCCCCCTTTCATGGCGCTTGGATGAAAAAACAACAGTCGGATATCTTTATCATAGACGATCGCATCTGCAAGCGCAATGGGGATTGTGGATAGAAACAGTGCGTGATAATGGTATCATTTTCATAAAAGCAGATCGAAAGGTCTGTTTTCATTGCAATTTTGTAGACTCAGGCTCCACGGCGGAACAGAGCGGCGGTACGACAAGGCGCGTAAAAGAAGGGCGCAATCGCTGCGCCCCCTGCTTCAGAAGAGTGAGGAAGAAAGTGAAAGTTACTGATAATCTGCTACGTTGTCCTTGGTGACCGCCTCGAACGGGACGTACATGGCAAACTCGTTGTCCGCTGCCAGTTCGAAGTCGCCGCCTTCGTTGAACGGCTTGCCCTCGATCAGGTTGACCGCTGCGCGTACGGCGTTCGAGCCCTGTCCGTCCGCATTCTGGAAGGCGGACATGGCCATTGTGCCGCTTTCGATCGCTTCGAGCGCATCAACGGTCGCATCGATGCCCACGATCGGGATAGAGGCGGGGTCAATGCCGGCAGCTTCCAGCGCCTCCACCGCGCCGAGCGCCATTGCATCGTTGTTGGCGATGATACAGTCAAATTCGACACCCTGCGTCAGCACGGGCGCCAGATGTTGACCGATCGCTTTCTGTTTACCTTGCAGGACGGGTATGTGCTTGCCGCGGCAATCGTCTCCGCCATATTTCTGACTGCCGGCATCCGCGTGGTCAAGCATGCGGACGAACAGGCGCAGGAGAAAACGCATGATTGCTAAAATATACTGTTGATATTTTATATTCACGGGGAACATAGAACAAACAGGTTTATAGAAACAGCTGACTTTATGGAGCATGCCAAACGGAAAATATTCGTTCCGTTTGGCATGCTTTGTTTTGAGGGTTAAAACATCTGCGATCATCAATTTTGGGATATCACTACTGCCCCCGCCGCGGGGCGGAGGGCGCAGACTGTGCCGGCGACTGGATGATCGGCGTAATGCTCTGCATCGCACGGTTCATCGCCTTTTCACGCGGACGAACATAGAAATGCGTTGTAGTCGTCACATCCGCATGCCCCAGGATACCGGACACGGTAGAAACATCGATGCCGTTTTCAATCGCCCGGGTCGCAAAGGTGTGACGGATCGCATGGAACTTGACGTGCCCCAGTCCCAGCTTGCAGAGCAGGCGGGAGAAGTAAAGCATTACCGGCCTCAGTCCTACAGAATATCGGTAATCGTCAAATCCCACAGTGAATAAGCAGACATGAGACAATAGCAGTGAAACAAACCGGGGAGCGCGATTCCTGTAGCTATGGTAGAATGTTGCGACCTGCCTGCATGATGCGCTGCGGACAGCCCGTATACGGGAATACTGCGCGGCAGTATAGGGACGATGACAGGCTTTTATCCGCAAAACAGGCTTGGATACAGCGTCATGAAAAATTTTTTGCCGGACTTTGGCAGAATGGAGTAAACCGGCCCGAAAAACCGAATGACAGGAAGAAAAGTGGGGAAATAAAAATTTTTGGTATCATTTCAGTATCAGTTCAGAAACAAGGTTGTTACCTTTGACCGCTCGTTTTACAACTGTGGTATAATGCTTTGGCGGAGAAAATTCGACAAGAAATATAAAGCGAAGGGAACGGAGCAAACATGAGAGCACAGTCGGTCGTGGCTGGGATTTTAGCGGTGCTGTTTTTAGCGGGATGTGCAAACACGAGGGAGGCAGAAGCGCAGCCCGAAACACAGGATGAATCAGCAGAGCAGGTCCAAACAGAGACGCTACGCACCTCCTACGAAGATACCGCGCTGGTCGGCAATTCCCATGTCAGCAGCTTTTTCACTTATAATGCCCTGCCGGGGGCGGCCTGCTATTACCGTGTGGGCCTGAATGTGAACAGCGTGTTTGAACAGCCCATGACACAAGGCGATGATACCGAGACGCCTGTAATCGAGCTGCTGGAAAATAAAGATTTTTCTCATATCATCTTTTTCTTTGGAGAGAACGAGCTCGGCTGGAGCAATCGCGAGGCGTTTATTGAGGAATATACTGAGGTGATCGAAACGGCGCGTTCCTATTGCCCGGATGCGGTCATCTATCTTTCCGCAATCCCGCCCGTCTCTGCAGAGGTGTCTGAGCAAAACGAAAATAATACCAACAACACCTCGATACAGGCGTGCAACAAGGAGATTAAGCAGATCGCGGCGGACAATGATGCCGTATATGTTGATGCTTTTTCCGCTTTGGCCGGAGAAGATGGCAGCCTGCCCGACAACGCGGCAGCCGATGGGATACACCCGGCGGAAGAGTACACACAAAAATGGGCGGAACTTCTCAAACAGAGTATTGCGGAGGCTGAAAATAAATGAGACAAATGGTAAAACGGATTGCCGCGGCAGGCGCCGCGGCGCTTTGCGTGGCTGCGGCAGGATGCAGCAAGCAGCTGACATTGGAACCGGCAGATGCGCTGGCACAGCTCAAGGATGAAATTACGTTCACCGATCAGATGACCGATATGGACAGCGAGAGCACCTGCCGGTTTTATGATGTCGATACCGGGCTGGTAAACGACAGCAGCGCCTATGTTGGAAGTGGGGCCACAGCAGAGAGCATGGCTGTGTTTGAAGCGGTAGATGCAGATGCGGCCGGCAGCATTGCCGATGCGCTGCAAACCTTTACAGACGGTTGGATCGACGGCTATTCGGATTATAAGCCGGAGGAAGTGCCCAAGCTGGAGAGCGCGGTGCTGGAGCAGAATGGTGTATACGTTGTATTCTGCGTGTCGGCAGACAATACCGCGGCAAAAACCGCGGTGCAGGATTTGCTGAATCCGTAAAGGCGGTGCGGGATTGAGCTTCGCCAGTCTGGTTTTTCTTTATTTCTTCCTGCCTGTTGTGCTGGTGGGATATTATTGCTTTCCGCGCCGCTGGCGCAATCCGTTTTTGCTTGCGGCAAACCTGCTGTTTTACGGATGGGGCGAGCCCTGGTTCCTGCCGGTCATCCTGGTCACCGCGGTTGCCAACTGGTGGATGGGACGGCAGATGGGACGCTGTGCGGACCGGAAGCATCAAAGGTTGTGGCTGGTCGCGGCGCTGGTGATCGACCTTGGGCTTCTGGTGGTATTCAAATATACGGGCTTTGTCCTGGAAACCATTGGGCTGCGGCAGTTGCTGCCCGGCCCGATCCCTCTGCCGCTCGGCATCTCGTTTTACACGTTTCAGGTGGTGTCCTATATGGTGGATATCTACCGCAATACCGTGCCGGCGGAAAACAGTCTGGTTTGTTTTTCCACCTATATGACGTTTTTTCCGCAGCTGATCGCGGGCCCGATTGTGCGTTATGATGAGCTGCGCACCCAGCTGAGTGACCGGCAGGAGACATGGCACAAAATCGCAGATGGCTTCTGCCTGCTGATGATCGGTCTGGGCAAAAAAATGCTTCTGGCGAATCCTATGGGCGAACTGTGGGAGGGCCTGCGCGCACTGACAGGTAATATCGGCATTTTGGGGGCATGGGCGGGTGCTGCTGCTTTCACGCTGCAAATCTACTTTGATTTTTCCGGTTATTCGGATATGGCGCGTGGGCTGGGGCGGATGTTTGGCTTTGAAATCCCGATCAACTTCCGTTATCCTTATGCGGCGCAGAGCATTCAGGATTTCTGGCGGCGCTGGCATATCACGCTCAGCAGCTGGTTTCGGGATTATGTCTACATCCCTCTTGGCGGCAGCCGGCGCGGCGCAGGCCGGACAATCGTCAACCTGTTTGCCGTTTGGGTGCTGACCGGCCTGTGGCATGGCGCGGCATGGAATTATGTGCTGTGGGGGCTGTATTATTTCGTCCTGCTGACGGCAGAGCGATTGATCGGGCAGGCTCGCCTTGCCCGCGTGCCGCGCGTGCTGCGGCATTTTCTGACGATGGCGCTGGTTATGATCGGCTGGGTGCTGTTTGCAATCGAGGATTTCGGCGCACTCGGCGCCTATTTGTATTCGCTGTTTTCGCCGTCCGGCGGCGTGATCAGCACACAGGCGGCAGTCTGGGTGTTGTCTTACCTGCCGTTGATGGCACTTGCAGCATTGGCCAGCCTGCCGTTCGCCGCCGATTTCGTGCGCCGGAAAAACCAAAGTGCGCCGGTTCGCTGGGGCGCCCCGGTATACTGCCTGCTGCTTCTTGCGGCAGGCACCGCGGCACTGGTGGCGCAGAGCTACAACCCGTTTTTATATTTTCGGTTTTAAAGGAGTCATCAGCAATGCAATTTCGGCATCCCCGTGCAGTGGTGCTGTTGTTTATCGGGATTATCGTTGTCATGCAGGCCGCATTCTGGCTGCTGCCGCGCCGATCGTTTTCTGAAAATGAAAAGCGTGTTCTGTCGGAAGCCCCACAAATCGATGCAGCGGGGATTGCGGACGGCAGTGTATTCAGGAGCATCGAAAGCTATCTGTCAGACCATTTTCCGGGGCGCGAGCTGTGGGTCGGTGCGAATGCCTATCTGGAGAATGCGGAGGGCCGCGGCGCGACAGAAGATATTGTGCGCGGTACGGATGATTGGCTGTTCACTGCACCGGTTTCGGATGACAGGGAGACGCTATGGGATAATATGCAGGCGATTACAACATTTGCCGAAAAGCAGAGCGTACCGGTTACTATGATGGCTGTGCCGTCTGCGGGCGCGGTGGTGTCTGATAAATTACCTGCACTGCATCTGCCTTATCCGGATGCGGATCTGCTGGAGGAGGCAAGGCGGATTGCGGGCAATACCCTGCATTGGGTGGATCTGTACACGGATTTTTGCAGCGCGGAGCAGCCGGAAAGGCTGTATTACCGCACCGATCATCATTGGACGACCGAGGGGGCATACCGCGCTTACTGCCTGATGATGGAGGAACAGGGGCAGTCTTCGGTCCCGCGCGATGATTTTACAGTAGAACAGATAAGGGATTTTTATGGCACATCCTATTCCAAGAGCGGCCTGTGGCTGACCGAGCCGGATACGCTGGAACTGTGGACAGACTCTGACATACAGGCTGTTACCACAGTCTACGATGCAAACCGTGCTGATCCTGTCACGCGGGAGGGAATGTTTTTCCGGGAATACCTCGAAGATGCGGATAAATATCCTGTGTTTCTGAGCGGGAATCATGCGCGGGTACACATCGAGACCAATGCAGATTCCGGAAAGCGGCTGCTGGTCATCAAGGATTCGTATGCACATGCGCTGGCGCCGTTCCTTGCAGAAGAATACAGCACGATCGACCTGATCGACCTCCGGTATTTCAAGCAGCAGACCATTTCTTCATGGCTGGAGGAGAATCCGGCTGATGAAATCCTGCTCGTTTATGGTCTGAGCAGCCTGGCGGAGGATAAAAATCTGCAATGGCTGGAGTAAGTTGTACCAGTGGGCTTGTTCGTGTGTAAGCGCAGGACGCAGGCAGCGACACCGCTGGTTGGCTCCTTGGAAGGGACAGATTGCGGCGGCGTTTGTTATCCAAAAATAAAAACGGCCTCATACCGCTGCCACGGTATAAGGCCGTTTTTATATCCAGTGCCTGGCAGAACCGGGGAAATACGTTGAGCACCTTCCGAATTGCTGAGCCGCATAGAATATCGCAACTGTGTCCGCATTCTGTGCGAACTTGAACTGCTGCAAACCACTGCACTTTCGGTTCCTGCGGAGAGAGAGTATGTTGGCTTTTACGATACCAATTATTTCTCGCGTTTGCTTAAGAAGGTGATCGGCTGTCCGCCGAGCTATTTTAAAGCGATTCAATCTTAATCTGCAACATACTCGAGTACCAAAGCAATCCCTGTCTGAATAAATGGCTGTACCGAATCCATTGCTCAGGCAGGGATTCTTTATTTTTTATGAATGAAATGCGCGGGGGAAATCCAGCCGTACATGGATGGGGCAAGCAAATAAAACATAGTAAGTAAATAGGTATTATATCAAGGAGGAATAGACATGAATTCTATCGAGCGAATTACAACGGCCTTGAACCATCAGGAAGCCGACCGCGTACCCGCCTATCCTATCCTGGCGGGCGTAACCCGCAAGCTGGTCGGCGCAAGCTATGAAAAATGGTCTACGGATGCAGAAACCTGCGCCAATGCCTATATCAAGGCGGTGCGCAAATACGATCTGGACTGTGTTGTTTCGCTGATCGACCTGTCGATTGAATGTACCGCATGGGGGCAGGAGCTGATCTTTTCCGAACAGGATGCAGCCCATCCAAACTACAAAAACTGCGTCATCAAGGAAATCGAGGACTACGCGAAGATTAAGAAGGTGGACTACCGCACCTGCGAGCGCATGATGATGCATATCGACGTATGCAAGCGTCTGGTCGCCGAATTCAAGGGCGAAAAGCCGGTCATTGCATTCGTGTTCGGCCCGCTGGGTACGTTATCCATGCTGCGCAACCAGTCGGCCATGTATATGGATCTGTACGATGATCCGGATGCGGTCAAGGGCGCGGCGCGTGAAATTGCAGCGACGCTCAAGGAATATGCCGAGGCACTGTGCGATGTGGGTGTCAATGCAATCATGTGGGATACGCTGTTCGCCTCGGGTTCGATCATGTCCAAGCAGATGTGGGTCGAGATGGAGTCCGACCTGATGCGGGAGCTGTCCGCTGCTGTGCGTGCCAAGGGCTGCCTGAACATGATCCACAACTGCGGCGAGAAGATCTACTTCGATGTGCAGATCGATGCGATCCAGCCTGCCGCAATTTCCTTCCTGTACCCGCCGGACGACTGCGAGGATTTTGCGGATTGTAAGGCGAAGTACGGCGACAAGGTCACGCTGATCGGCTGTGTACCGCCGACCAATGTTGTGCTCGGCACGGACGAGGAATGGGACCAGATCTGTCGTGATCAGATCGACGCGATGGCAAAGGACGGCGGTTTTATCCTCGCCACCGGCTGTGAGTTCCCATCCGGCTCTCCGCTCGACCGAGCAAAGCGCATGGTGGATGTAGCCAAGACTTACGGTGTTTACCACAAATGAGTCCATATCTTATCTCTCTTTATTTCTTTTCAGGCCGAAGCCCGCGCAGATGCGCGGGCTTTCGGTCAGGCACCAGCAGAAAATGCAACACGATATTGACAAAGAGGCTGAAAACGTGAACAAAACGGTAATCCTTCCTCCTTTGTTTAGCTTGCGTCCCAATTTGCGCTTTTACAGCGCGCCAATCAGAATGTGGTGAAAAATGAAGAAAAAGCACTGATTCGACAAGAATCAGTGCTTTTTAATGGTTGCGGGGGCTGGACCTGCTTCAGCACGTTTCCCGTTTGCTGCAGTGCGAGTCGAAAGAGATTTGGTCTCGTTTTAGCAATGTGGGATCAAGGCTGCTCCGGTGCTGATAAGAAATATGCAGAATACTGAAGAAAAAAGAGACGCTTGCGTTGCTGCAAGCGTCTCTCAGACTTGGATGGATATTAGGCGGGGCGACACTCCCGCATCTCCTAACAATGGGTGACGGCTGCCCGTTCCGTCCTCTAATATCCGTACAGTATCTTATGCATGATTATAATACTCTATTTATGCTTTTCTGTCAAGTTTACGCGGTTAGTGCTTATTTACCGTCGGAAATCTTGATCAACGTTCCCTTTGCTATAAAGTTTGTTACACGGGAATTGTTCAGCACATATATCGAGCGGGCAAATATGTCCCTTTGGCAGAGATACGAACAGCTACTTTCACATATTTATCGTCTATATGGTACTCTTTTACATATTCAATGGAAGAATCTGTTGGATTTTGTCCAACATAGTCCGGAGTGGACAGGATCAATTCAATGTCGCAGCCGTATTTATCGTAATCTGCCGGATGTCGTTTTTTCATGTGATCGATATTGGTTTCGCCGAGCATAATAGGCGTTCCCACCAAAACCGGCAAGTGCAGCGCATCTATCACCGCTTGTGTAAATTGACCGACTTGTCTCATCCGCAAACCCCTACAATACTATCTTTATAAACCACTATATCCGCCGCGAATGGGATTGTCAAGCCGCCCGGAAAGGCGGCTTGTGTTTTCTCTAAGAAATCATGGCGTATAGGCGTATATTAGAAAGATCTGTCCCCTTGTCCGGCAGGTGCTCTCATCGAGCTGCCCCAAAAGCGTTCATCCCGAGCGGCCCGGTATTCTGCGAGTAGTTCCGTCAGGTACGCAATGCGTTCGGACTCGGGCAGGGCAAGAATTGCCCGGAAACAGTAATAGATCGCCTGCTCGACCGTCAATCCATACCAGGATGCAATCTGCTGCGCCTGACGGTAAAGCGTTTCATCAACCTTAATGTCCATCTGATCGGTCTGCCTGTTTTTCGGTTCTGACTGCATACATATCGCTCCTTTTTCGGGATATCACTATTGCACCCGCCGCAAGGCAGGGGGAGCAGGCTGTGCCGGCGGCTGGATGATCGGCGTAATGCTCTGCATCGCACGGTTCATGGCCTTTTCACGCGGACGGACATAGAAATGCGTTGTAGTCGTCACATCCGCATGCCCCAGGATGCCAGACACGGTAGAGACGTCGATGCCGTTTTCAATCGCCTGGGTCACAAAGGTGTGACGGATCGCATGGAACTTGACATGCTCCAGCCCCAGCTTACGGAGCAGCCGGGAGAAGTAATGCTGGAGGTTGTCCGGATCGGTTACGCCGCCGTTCTTGCTGAAGATGATGAAATCGTCCTCGCGCGGGAAGTGGAACTGTTGTACAAACCGCCGCTTCTGCTCCTTGAGCATATCCTGCACCACCTTCGGCATAACCAGGATACGGTCCGAGCTGTCGGTTTTCACTTCATTGAAAACGAGCCTGGTCTTCGGCTCACCGGGCGCTGCGTCGTAATTGGTCAACCGCCGGACGGTCTGTTCTACGGTCAGCTTGCCGGTGACCTCGTTGTAGTTGCGCCAACGGAGCGCACAGACTTCGCCGCGTCGTAAACCGGTATACAGTGCCAGGATAATGCCCGGATGATAGATATTGCGTGTACAGAACAGGTACTGCTCCAGCTGTTCCTGCATCGCATCTGTCATAACCTCGGGCCGCTTGGTCTTGCAGGATTTGATTGCGGTCAGCGGCACCGGGTTGTGGGATACCACATCCTCGCTCACGGCCTGCTTGAAAGCGACATCCAGCACAACACGCATATTGCGCATGCTCTTGGTGGAGAGCGGGCCGTGGTCACGCAGGTTGCCCGTGCGCGCCTGTTCGTTGAAAAAACGCTGCAGCATCTTTGCTGAGATTTCGCCGATCGGGATCTCACCGAGCGAAGGGATGATATGCTTCTCACAGTTGTCGCGGTAATGCTCGTAACTGGACGGCTTTGCGGTCGGCTTGACATAGGTCTCCAGCCAGTAGGAAAGCCACTCGCCGAGCAATGTATTTTCATCAAATTCAGGATAATATGCAGACATCAAAAATACCTCCTGTCCGGATGCAGAACACCATGCAGGTTTTAGGGCAATATCGCATGATTTGGCAAGAGCGATTTGCGAGAAAATTTTGTATCCGGATGAGGCGTGTTTTCGCAGTAATACTTGGATGTATTGCAAGAAAATACAACAAAATCCGGGGGCAAAATTTCCGCAAAGCGTCGCAGACATAATGATGCGGTATTGCCCTGACACCCTGCACGATGCCCTGCTGCCGGTATCAGGAGGCATTTCCGGACAAGATTCGCTTGCGGCGTCTGCTCGGGAATGCTATACTGATGATGCGGTGCAGCAAATGCTGTTGTGCAGGTGGTATGGTCACCTGCGCAGGCGTGTGGGGATTGCCGTCCCCATACGCTGCCGTGTTTTGCATTTTAGTGATTGTGATATATTTATTACTATGTAACTTTGGTGCAAAGCAATGACCACGGCGGCGCGTCCGCCGCCGTGACCAACGGGCAGAGATCAGACTGTGCCGCCATTCACGCAGCCCGTATGCGTGCGTTCACACCCAGACGGCCGGGGGCGATGGAATCGGATCACTGTTCCAGCAAGCGGATGCCTTCTTCGCGGATATTGCGGGCGGCATTATGGTTGCGGTCCAGACGAAGCCCACAGTATGGACAAGTGAACAGTGACCCCACCGGGAGCTTGCCCACCTTGCGGCCGCAGGCCGAGCAGATCTGCGAACTGGGATAGTAGCGATCCACCCGGATGAGGCGCTTTCCCTGTGCGTTCAAAACCTGTTCCAACCGCTTATAAAACGCAGCCGGTGCATTGTCACACAACTTGCCGGACAAAGCGGGATCGTTCTGCATCATACCGGCAAGATCCAGCGTTTCCACACAGACGGCATCGTACTGCTGTGCGAGTGCATGCGCCTGCTTGTACTGCCAGTCCTTGCGCTGATTGACCACATGGCGTTCCATCTTGGCCGCACGCTGCCGGAACTTCCGCCAACGCCGGCTGCCGGTCTTGAAACGGTTGGCTGCACGGTGACAGCGGTTGAGTTTGTCCTGTGCCTGATGCCGGAATGCCGGATAGCCCGCGCTGTGACCGGATGAATCGACGTACAGGCCGTCCTGCGCGTAGTCCAGGCCAATAACCTTGCTGTAGTGGACAGGTGCCGGATCAACCACTTTCTTCGGAACAATTAGGTGCAGCGCGACATGGTAAAAAGCATAATAGCAGTCCGCATAGACAGTAGCGCCATAAATACGCGCGCCCTTAGGCAGGTCACGGTGCTGCTCCATTGCGATCGAGCCGATCATGGGCAAAACCAGATGGTAGTCGCTGATCCCGACATAGTGATAACGTGCGCTGCGCTGGCTGCGGTCTGCCCGGCGCGGCTTGATGCATGCCATCCTGCCGCTGCACAGGCGAGGCAGAAGGGAAATGATCCGCTTGCGGATCTGACCGATTGCAAAGAGGTCTACCTCATTCCCGGCCGGGATCGGGTGGTTCCGGACAAGTGCCTTCAGTTCCTCGAGACCGGCCCCCTGACTATACGACTGATTCACAAGACCTGCCAGGGTATTGTAGGCGCTGTCTTCCTGATCGAAGCGCGCGGCAAGCAGGCCCTTCTGCTCCTTCGTGGGAAAAATGGTGTGTTCGTAGTTAAGGAAGTCAATATTTTTGTTGTTCTGGTACATAAGTACGTCCTCCTGTATTGTGGTAATTTTGAAGTCTGAAAAGAAAAACGCTATGCAGTCTGGAACCTGCATAGCGTTTCTGGAAACTACAATAGCACAATACATTTGGATGGTTGCGCCTATAAACCAAATGCGTTATAATATGTGTGTAGCGTAGTTTGAACTACTATGCCGGTGCCCGTAACACCTGCGTAGGCACATGGAAGTTCGCACCTTTCATGTGCCGCTGCTTTTTTCTTTCTGTAAGTATTATAACATATATGTACCCATATAGTCAATATATATGCGACCATATCTTAAAATTTATTTCGGGAGGCGATAATGATGGCAGAGAAAAAAGTTGTATCGGAATCCCAGAAGCGAGCCAGCAAAAAATATCTTTCACAATTTGCCGAATTGAAGATCCGCGTCCTTCCGGAGCAGCGTGACGAAATTCAGGCACATGCGAAGAAGATGGGGGAGAGTACAGCCGCCTTTATTAAAAGAGCGATTGATGAAACAATGGCACGCGATGAAAAGGATTATAAAGCTGCTAAAAATGAATATTAGAAAATAACCGACCTTGAGATAATAAAATCTCACGGTCGGTTCATAACCGTCAGTTTGTAGGATTTTTCATTATTTTGCAGCTTTGTATCTATGCTATCCGGAAAAAATTACACACTGCGCTCCGGCGGTTTTCTTGTCGTCAATTCTGCGGAGCGTTATCATACCGACTGTATGCATAGATGTTCCAGACTGCCTTTCAGCAGCATGACGGAAGAAAGCTTCAACTTGCCAGTCTGAGGATTTCATTGCTTACTTTGCTGCGTGAGCGCTTTCTGGTGGGAAGCACTTCAGATGAGACATCGTCCTTGGAAAATGTTGCGCGACTGGGACGAATTCTGGAGCGGATACACCAAATTCCAAAAGCGGACTATTAGGCACTGCGTTGCTCAGCCAGATGGGAAACGAGTGGGTATTCAGGGGATGAATGGTCTCTATATAGAAGCAAATTCGGTTTCCAGCTGATGCTCGATCACTATTGCCATTATGATAATCTGCACCGCTACAGCTATCGCCGTCTGACTGCCCCGCGCGATGCCTGCTGGATGGAGCGCTATCCGACCACCCTCAGTTCGGGCCAGACATTTGGCTGCTGGGTAAACTCCGGCGAGCCGAGCCATCCCGATGCAGCGGAAATGCAGTATATCACACAGAAACCACTTAGCACCTACCCGACCAATGAGGTGATTGCTGAAGATGTATTGATGGTAGAGTGTATGCTGCGGGCGCATGAGGTGCAGATAATTATGTTGAAATATACTGAAAGAAATGGACCGTTTCATTGAAATGGTCCTTATTTATATTCATTTTTGCTTTGCTTATATTGCCTTACAGGATTGGCTCAATGACTGCCCGGAAATATCGGTCTAATTCTTCTGGCGTTTGCTTCATTCGGCCTTTGATCCACCACAGCACCATTTCCACGAAGCTGCCCGTAATGTGGTTCACAAGGAAGTCCTGCGGAATATCCGTGTTTGCCGTCCTGTTTTGGCCAACAAACTGCTGCCGGATCAGCGCATCCAAGCTGACCTTGAAGTACCGCAGGAAGATCTCGCTGCTTTCGCAGGAAAGCAATTCAAGGATATTATTCTCGTTTTCCTGCAAATGCTGCAGCAAATGACAGAACACCGAACCCGGCGCGCTGCCGTCGGAGTACAGACCATGTGTGTGGGTGCAGTCCATTGCGCTGTTGATGATGTGCCCGAAAAGTTCTTCGCATAGAGCTTTCAGCAAATCATCCTTTGTTTCAAAGTGCGCGTAAAAGGTGGTCCGCCCTACATTGGCCTCGTCGATGATCTCCTGCACCGTGATCCTGCTGTAGCTTTTCCGGGATAAAAGGGCGCTGAACGCGGTAAAAACAGCTGCCCTTGTTTTTTGTTGCCGTCTGTCCATATTGGCTCCTTCTGTACAATTTCCCAAATTTGTTCCATACCGAACACCGGAACAATACTGTCCATTGTTTTTACCGGGAATTTTACCTACAATAAAAGTGAACAAAGTGTTTGCTACAAAATTTATTGTACGGTAGCAGCCGGGTTCTGTCAAGCGAGAGGTCGGCTTGACCTGTTGTACGGATCGGAGGTATCCCTATGGTAAAAAAGATGAATGATTTCCTGGCCGGCCTTCCCATGACGATTGTGGCTGGTGTTTTCCTGATGTTCGATCTCATCCCCCACCTGATGGAGGAGTTCGGCAGTCAGGAGACCCATTTTTCCTTTCTTCCATTTGACCCTGCCTGGGTCACGATCCTAATCAGCGGCATCCCGCTTTTGTATCTGGCGGTCTGGCGGATCATTCACAACCCCGGCATCAGCAAAATTTCTTCCGCCCTGCTGATCTGCATTGCCATGTTTGCGGCGATCGGGATCGGGGATTTGTTTGCTGCAGGAGAGGTCGTGTTTATCATGGCGATCGGCGCGCTTTTGGAGGAAGCCACGACCAACCGGGCGAAAAAGGGCCTGAAAAACCTCATCAGCCTTGCGCCGACAAAGGGACGCAGACTAAAGGACGGGAAAGAGGAAATGATCCCGGCAGAGGAAATCCGGCAGGGCGACATCCTCCGCATCCTCCCCGGCGAGACCATCCCGGTAGACGGGACGATCATAAGTGGCGAAACCTCAGTCGATCAATCCATTATGACAGGAGAATCCCTGCCGGTAGACAAGGGCGTGGGGGAAGAGGTATTCTGTGGCACGATCAACCGATTCGGTTCGATCGACATCGCAGCGACCAAGGTAGGCGAAAACAGTTCCCTGCAAAAGCTGATCCGTATGGTGCAGGACGCGGAGAACAAGCAGGCCCCCATGCAGCGCATTGCCGACCGGGTCGCCAGCTGGCTGGTGCCGGTGGCGCTGCTCATTGCTGTCGGCGCATACATCCTCAGCAGGAATATTGTTACTGCTGTGACCGTACTGGTCGTATTCTGCCCCTGTGCGCTGGTGCTGGCCACACCGACCGCCATTATGGCTGCAATCGGGCAGGCAACAAAACATGGTGTGATTATCAAGTCCGGCGAAGCCCTTGAAAAAATGGGAAAGGTGGATACGATCGCCTTTGATAAGACCGGCACCCTGACCTATGGCCGTCTGGACGTCAGCGATATGATCTCCTTTGATGAAAAAATCAGCGAAACAGGCCTGCTTTCTCTGGCTGCTTCCGCGGAAGCCAAAAGCGAACACCCGCTGGGAAAAGCGATCGTGGCGTATGCTAAGGCAAAAGAAGTGCCGTTGACGGAATCGACTGCGTTCAGAATGACTACCGGCAAGGGGATTTTTGCGGAGGTAGACAATCGCAGCCTGCTTTGCGGCAATGAGAAATTTCTCGCCGAAAACTGCGTTTTGATTGATAACAGGGTTGGGCCTGCATTGGAGCGGCTACGAGCGCAGGGCAAGGCTGCCATCCTCGTGGCGGACGGGGATCGCTGCATCGGTGTGATCGCGCTTTCCGATGTGCTGCGGCCGGAAGCGAAAGGCATAGTTTCCCGCCTCGAAGATATGCATACCCGCACGGTTTTACTGACCGGCGATCATCAAAAAACAGCTGATTACTTTGCGCAGCAGGTCGGCATCTCCGAAGTGCGGGCGGAGCTGCTGCCGGAAGAAAAAGTGCAGAATATTGAGAAATTACAGGCGGAAAATCACAAGGTCTGCATGATCGGCGACGGTGTCAACGATGCGCCGGCGCTGAAAACGGCCGATGTAAGCGTGGCGATGGGCAGCATGGGGAGCGATATAGCCATAGACGCAGCGGATGTTGCTCTGATGAGCGATGATATTGCAAAGATCCCATATTTGAAGCGGCTGTCCAACGCAACAGTAAAGACCATTAAAGTGAGCATTACGCTGTCTATGTGCATTAACTTTGCGGCAATCGTGTTGTCACTTATGCAGGTGTTGACGCCGACTACCGGGGCACTGGTACACAATGCAGGCTCCTGCTTTGTGGTGCTGATTGCTGCGCTGCTTTATGATAGAAAATTTGAGTAGCTGGTATAACCAATCCGGTCGAGCCAGTCAAAGGTCAAGATTAAGTTCCGGTACTATGTAGATACGGTGGGGAAAGACGAGAGCTACATTGCGGAGCAAGTAAGGAAGCAGCTAAAAGAGGATGAGAGAACAACCTTCAGGAATCCCATCTAATGTCCTGTTCATGGACATCAAGCAGCAGTCCTCACACAGCCGGCAGACCACATTAGGCGATGTGCGCATCAGCGAGGAACAAAGGGCTATGAAAACAGGGGCGTGATGCAGAACTTTCTTTCTGCAACACGCCCTTGTGTCATACGCATTGTCCTATCCGGTCTTTTACTTATCGCCGTTGAACTCATGCACAGCGTCGATCATCGCCACGATATTCTCTACCGGGG
>DGYFR06201__coassemble_525_pt1 | contig 71506 bp, 66 predicted proteins | sample DGYFR06201__metabat2_high_PE_040 | metagenome-assembled genome bin DGYFR06201 | reverse complement strand
TTTTACCTGCGAGTTTTTGGGGGATTTTTCGCCGGTTTTGGTTGGGAGGAAATCAACTCACTTCTCCTTGATCAGCGAATTGAGCTCCTCCATAAAGGTATTGATATCCTTAAACTGGCGGTAGACCGATGCAAAGCGCACATACGCCACCTCGTCCACCTTGCGCAGCTGTTCCATCACCAGCTCGCCGATGACCTTGCTGGATACCTCGCTCTCCAGCGAGCCGAACACCTTCTGCTCCACGTTATCCACGATCTGCTCGAGCTGCATGAGCGACACCGGCCGCTTTTCGCACGCCTTCATCAATCCGCCCAGCAGTTTCTGGCGGTCGTAGGCCTGGCGGGTGCCGTCCCGCTTGACCAGCATCAGCGGCATACGCTCGACTGTTTCATACGTCGTGAACCGTTTGAGGCATTTCAGGCATTCCCGCCGGCGGCGGATGCTTGTGCCTTCATCGGTCGGCCGGGAATCGACAACCTTGCTGTCATCAAAGCCGCAAAACGGACATTTCATCGGGCCCCACCCTTCCAATCCTGTAAAATGTGAACTATTTTTGATTATTATACCACCGCTGGTATACCAAAGTCAATAAGCAGGATGGATTCCCCATTCTATTGTGGTGCGGCGGCTCGCTTACACGGACGCAAAGCGCGAGAGCAGGCGCACTGCGCGCCCCATCTCCTCCGTGCTTTTGAAATTCGAGCGGTAGACCTCGATCAGCGTATGCCCGTCATAACCCACGCCGCGCAGCTGCGAAAAGAAGTCCGCGTAGTCCATGCCCCCCGCGCCGGGCAGCAGGCAGGTCTGCTCGGCCGAAAAGTCGTTGATGTGCACGTTGACGATGCGGTCGCCCACCGCGTCGATGAATTCCTTCCAGTTCCGCCCCGCGCGGCGCGCCTGCTTGATATCCAGCGTATACCGCAGCTCGGGCACATCGCGGTAGAGCGCGCGCAGAAAGCCCGGGTCGCGCGAGCGGCACCAAGCCACGTTTTCCTGCGCCAGCGTGATGCCGCAGGCCGAGGCCAGCCCGCACAGCCGGCGGTACACCTCGCATTTGCGCGCCCAGCGGGCGGGGTCGTCCTGAAAGCCCATGTCGCGCTCGCCGTGGAAGGTTAAAAACCGCGCGCCCAGCGCTGCCGCGCACTCGAAATACCGCTGGTACTGCATCATCCCGTCCTCGGTGCGGCGCTTGTAATCCGAAAACAGCAGCATCCCCTCCATCAGCGAGGTGTAGGGATGCACGGATACCACATCCAGCCCGCAGCTTTTGGCCTGCGCGCCGAGCTGCTCATAGAACTGCGGTGCAAACTCGCTCTCCGTATTGAAAAAAATCTCGATCGCGTGCACGCCCAGCCCCGCCAGCACCGGCAGGACCTCCTCAAGCGGCTGCGGATAAAAACATGCCGTCGAAATGCCGACCCGCATGGCAAACCTCCCATCCAAAAGCAGGGACGCCGCAAGGCGCCCCTGTTCTGTCGATTGCGTTTCGTGTTCCCTGCGCTTTTTACAGGTTAATCTCGACCTTGATGTCCTCGCCGTCCAGATACGGTGCGATCGCCGGGCGGACGCATTCGCTGATGAACTCGTCCACCTGCGACGGGCAGCGTCCGATATACGCCTTGGGGTCGAGATGCGCCACGATCTGCTCGCGCGTCATGCCGAACATCGGGTCGGCCGCGATGCGGTCGATCAGGTCGTTGTCCAGACCCTCTTCCTTGACGCGCTTGCCCGCGGCCATCGAGTGCTCGCGGATGCGCTCGTGAAGCTCCTGACGGTTGCCGCCGCGCTTGACCGCGTCCATCATAATGTTCTCGGTCGCCATGAAGGGCAGCTCGTTCATCACATGCGCCTCGATCACCTTGGGGTATACCACAAGGCCGGAGACCACGTTGATCATGATGTTCAAAATCGCGTCCACCGCGAGGAACGCCTCGGGCACCGAGATGCGCTTGTTGGCCGAGTCGTCCAGCGTGCGCTCGAACCACTGGGTCGCGGAGGTGAACGCGGGGTTCAGGCTGTCCGTGATGACGTAGCGCGCCAGCGCGCAGATGCGCTCAGAACGCATCGGGTTGCGCTTGTACGGCATGGCGGAAGAGCCGATCTGGTTCTTCTCAAACGGCTCCTCGACCTCCTTGAGGTGCTGGAGCAGGCGCAGATCGGTCGCGAACTTGGACGCGGACTGCGCGATGCCCGACAGGGTCGCGAGCGTCTGCGCGTCGATCTTGCGCGAATAGGTCTGGCCGGAAACCGGCACCACGCCCGCGAAGCCGAAGTCGTCCGCGATGCGCTTTTCCAGCTCCTTGACCTTGGCTTCGTCGCCGTCGAACAGTTCCATGAAGGACGCCTGCGTGCCGGTCGTGCCCTTGCTGCCCAGCATGCGCAGGTTCTCGATGCGGTATTCGACCTCGCCCAGGTCCATGAGCAGCTCGTTCATCCACAGCGTCGCGCGCTTGCCGACCGTGGTCAGCTGCGCGGGCTGGAAGTGGGTAAAGCCGAGCGTCGGCTGCGCCTTGTGCGCATCCGCAAACTGCGCGAGCTTGTCCAGCACGGTCGCGAGCTTTTTGCGCACGAGCAGCAGGCCCTCGCGGATCTGGATGATATCGGTGTTGTCGCCCACATAGGCGCTCGTCGCGCCGAGGTGGATGATGCCCGCCGCTTTGGGCGCGGCCTTGCCGAAGGTGTAAACGTGCGCCATAACGTCGTGGCGGACTTCCTTCTCGCGCGCCTTCGCGGTCTCGTAGTCGATGTCGGTCAGGTGTGCTTCCATCTCGTCCACCTGCTCCTGCGTGATGGGCAGGCCGAGCGCCATCTCGGCTTTCGCCAGCGATACCCACAGGCGGCGCCAGGTCGAGAACTTCATGTCCGAGGAGAAGGTGTAGAGCATCTCCTTCGAGGCATAGCGCGAGGAAAGCGGGCTTTCATACACGTTGTTCATGTCAGTCGTCCTTTCCGGTCAGTTGATCGTGATCCAGTGATGGATCGTTTCAGATTTTCAGCCGATTTTAGTTTAACACCGAACCCGCTGTTTTTCAAGCAGGCGGCGGCGTTTTTGCCCATATATTGTAGCAATAAACAAACTTTCTCCCGCCTCCGCCCATGTATTTGATGTGTTCCGCCGCCATGCTTGACTGCCGCGCCCGCACATGTTATCATCAAGGCAGCAAAGGCGCAGGAGGTGCATGGTATGCGAAAAGCCCGGCAGGAGGAGCGCGCAGCGCTCGCCGCATTGATGTTCGACCAGTTTTACGAAAAAGAGGAATTGCAGCAGCAGTTTTCCGGCGTGGACGAGCAGACCGCCCGCCGTTTTGGGCCCTCGATGCTCAGCCTCGGGCAGGGCTATTTCTTTACGCACGGCGATGTGTTCGTCTGCGAGGGCGCGGACGGCGCGCCCATCGGTGCGATCGTCGGCGCGGACCCGCGCCGCCTGTCCCGTCTCGGCCCGCTCGGGCAGCTTTTCTACGCCCTGCGGAACGGAAAAATGCTGCGTACTATCCCACGGCCGCTGCTCGCGCAGCTGATGCGCAACAGCCGCCCGGTCATGGAGGTACACAGCATGAACTGGTACAGGCGGTACTGCAAGCATCCCTATTATATCGCCCAGTTCGGGGTGGACAAGGCGCACCGCGGCAGCGGCGCGGCCCGCGAACTGCTCGACGGCGTGATAGCCCATGCGGCCGCACAGGGCTATCCGGCGGTCGCGCTCGAAACGCTCTCGCGCGAAAACGTGCCCATGTACCTGCATTTTGGCTTTTTCCTCAAGCAGGTATACACCTGCGGCGCGTTTACTGAATACCGACTGATCAAATATCTGCCGCAGTCATAATCAAAGGCGGGAGCGCATTACGCTCCCGCTGCTTTATCAGAACAGTTTCCATATCTGCCCTCGCCGCCTAAAACCATTCTTTATTCGTTTATCAGGCATTGCCTCAGGCGCTGTATCCGCGCAAAAAATTCTTTGGCCTCAAAAGGAACCACAGCCAGCGAGGGAGGATAGCTGCGGAAAAAATCCTCGGCCGCGTCCAACAACTTGCCACACAACTGCGCAAAATCCGCGGTCAGCTTCGGCTGCCCGTCCATCTGCAAAGCCATCCGCCTTCCTGACAACCGCTGGATACGGCCCTCATGCGGATGATCTGGGCAGCACAACACCGCTTCATCCGTCTCGCACAGCTGTTCCAGTGCATTCAATACGCATTGCCACAGTTCCTCAATGCAGCCATCAAGCGCATTTCCCTGCTCCCCGCAATCTACGGTGATGATACCGTCGATATACTCCTCAGGCTTCTTAACGAACGGATATTCCGCCAGCTGCTCCAGCGGCACATACCGCCGCGCATTTGGTATGCATATCTCGGTCGTGATCCGGATCTGTTCCATACTGTCCTCTTTCTGCAAAGCGGCGCCCTTTTCAGAGCACCGCTTCTTGATCCCTCTCTTATGCGTTTTTGATAAACGCCTCCAGCCGGTCGAGGCCCTTGTCGATCTCATCCAGCGAGGTCGCATAGCTCCAGCGGACAAAGCCCGGGGCTGCAAACGCGGTGCACGGTACGGTCGCCACAAGGCCCTTCTCGAGGAACAGCTGCGCGAAGTCCTCCGCGCTCTCGATGGTCTTGCCGTACATGGACTTGCCGATAAAGCTCTTCATATTCATCATAACATAGAACGCGCCCTGCGGCTTGATGCAGGAAACGCCCTCGATGCGGTTCATGCGCTCGACAAGGTGGTCGCGGCGCTTCTCAAACGCCTGCTTCATCACCTGCATATCCTCCTGCGGGCCGCGCAGCGCGACGATCGCCGCATGCTGCGAGATCGTGGACGGCGCGGAGGTCGAGTGGCTCAGGTAATTGCTCATCACCTTGGCAAGCTCGGGGTTGGATGCGCTGTAACCGATGCGCCAGCCGGTCATGGCATAACTCTTGGACACGCCGTTGACAATGATCGTGCGCGCTTTCACGTCTTCACTGAGCGACGCAAAGGACACGAACTCGATGTCGTCATACACGAGATTGCAATAGATTTCATCTGCAATAACATAGATATTGTGGCGGCAGCAGACCTCGGCAATGGCTTCCAGCTCTTCGCGGGTATAGACCATACCGGTCGGGTTGCAGGGCGAGTTGAGCATAAACACCTTGGTCTTATCCGTGATCGCGGCATCCAGCTGCTCGGCGGTGATCTTGAAGTCCTGCTCCTCCTCAGCGGCGACGATCACGGGCACCGCGCCCGCCTGCTTGACCATCTCGGAGTAGCTGACCCAGTACGGCGCGGCGATGACGACCTCGTCCCCCGGGTTGCACAGCGTCATCAGGGCAACGTAAACCGAGTGCTTTGCGCCGGAGGCAACCACGATCTGCTTCGGCTCATACTCCAGGCCGAAATCGGTTTTCAGACGGTAGCACGCAGCCTCGCGCAGCTCCATCAGGCCGGCGGCCGGGGTGTACTTGGTCTGGTTGGTCTCGATCGCCTCAATGCCCGCCTGCTTGATGTGCTCGGGCGTGGGGAAGTCCGGCTCGCCTGCGCCGAAGCCGACGACATCCTTGCCTTCCGCCTTCATCTGCTTGAACAGCGAGTCGATTACAAGTGTGGTAGACGCCTGTACCCCCGCTGCGATCCTCGAAATCGGTTTCAATGCCACTGGTTACGCACTCCCTTTTCATCTCTCTATGATTTTATTATATGCTCGTTGCTGCTCTTTTGCAAGTATGCGTCTGTCAAATTGCAAAACCGCCCGAATAGAAAAAACCGCCAATTTCGGCGGTTTTCGTGTGGAATATTCACAAAGCGCGCGAAAAGTCGCGCGAAAAGACGACGAGCGCACGCCCGTCCCGGATTTCGACCGCAAACGTCCCGCCTGCGGCCGCCTCGTTGGAAATGGTGATCATGCCCGCGCGCGTGACAGTCGCCTCGCGCAGAGGATATTTCGCGTTTTCAATGGTAACGCCCTGCAGCACCGCGTCGAGCGGCACGATGGAGAAATACCGGTATTCCGGCGGCATTATGAATTTTTGACAGCCGCCCTCATGCAAAACGATGCGGTTCTGCCGGTCGAGCACGGTCAGGCGCCCGCCCATCGCGCGCGCCTCCTCGAGAAGCGACAGGTTGGCCAGCTCGTGGTCAATGCGCCCGCCGGTCGCGCAGACCAGCGTCGCCTCGGCGCAGCCGCGGCGGAACACCTCGCGCAGGCAGCCCTGCGTGTCTGTGTCGTCCTTCTCGGGCTTGAGGCGGATGATCTCCGTGCCCTCGATTTCGGGCATGGAATCGCAGTCCGAGATCATAAAGTCCGGGTGCAGGCCGAGCGCGCGCGCATGGCGCAGCCCGCCGTCCGCGCAGGCGATCAGCGCGTCCGGATGTTCATCCAGAAACGCGCGGATGTAGCCGTATTCGGTTTCCGGTGCTGCGGCGAAAATCAGCGCGTGCCGCCCCTCGTAAGCTCCCATTCCTTCAAATCCTTTACGCTTTCATACAGCTTGACATAGCTCTCGTGCCGGCTTTTGGCGATCTCGCCCGCCTCGACGGCGGCGAGCACCGCGCAGCCCTTTTCCTTGACATGCGCGCAGCCGGTGAATTTGCACTGCCCGATATAGGGCTCAAATTCCGGGAACGCATATTGCAAATCCTCCGCGAGCACCAGATCCATCTGCTCGGTGTCGAACGAGGAAAAGCCCGGTGTGTCCGCGATATAGCCGCCGCCCTCGACGGGGTGCAGCTCAACGTGCCGCGTGGTGTGCTTGCCGCGCCCGATGCGGTCCGAGATCGCGCCGACCGCGGCCCCGAACTGCGGGTCGATGCGGTTGAGCACGCTCGACTTGCCCACGCCCGAGTTGCCCGCGAACGCAGACACCTTGCCGCGGATATACGCTTTGAGCGCGTCGATGCCGTCGCCGGTCAGCGCGCTCACGCGCAGGGTCTGGATGCCGCTTTTGCGGTAGGTCTCGTACAGCTCGTCCCCCGGGTTTTCATCGGTCTTGTTGATGACGACCAGCACGTCCATGTCCTTGTGCACGGCGATCGCGGTGACGCGGTCGATCAAAAACGGGTCGGTCACCGGCGGCGCGGCCGACGCGACCGCGACCAGCAGGTCGAGGTTCGCGACCGCCGGACGCACCAAACTGTTTTTGCGCGGCGCGATGTCCAGCAGGTAGCCGGTGCCGTCCTCGGGCTGGATCTCGAGCGTCACGCGGTCGCCCACGATCGGCTTGCCCACAGTCCTGCGGAAGCGGCCGCGCGCTTTACATTCGATCAGGCCCTCGGGGGTGTCCACATAGTAGAACCCGCCGATGCCCTTGAGAATGATCCCTTCGGTCAAAAAATCTACCTCTCTGTCAACTGAACGTTACGGTCTGGGACGTACTGCTGCCGTCCACGCTGATCGTGACCTCATGCTCACCCACCGTGCCCGTCAGCGGCACGGAGATGCTGCCGAGGCTGGTTTCGTGCGTATCGTCATACTGCACCACGCCGTCCACCGATACAACGACATGCGCCATATCCGTGTTGTCCGGCAGGACGATCGGGACGGTCGCCGTGCCCTGCTGCGGCACGTCCGGCTCATCCCCGCCGTCATCCGTGTTGTTTTCGTCGTCCGATGTCTCAGGCGGGCGCTGGGTGATGCCCTTGGAGATCTGGATATTGATCGTCGTGCCCTGATCCACCTGGGTGTTGGGATCGGTCGACTGCCAGACCACAGTGCCGACCTCCGCCTGATTCTCGACCTCGTTCACCGAGCCGAGTTTCAGGCCGACTGCCTCCAGCGCCTGCTGCGCGCCATCGCGGGTCATGCCGTACAGGCTGGGCACGGCCGCGGTCTTATTCTCCTTGCCCTTGCTGACGTAGATCGTGATCGACGCACCCGGCTCAAGCTCGCTGCCGACGCCCGGGTCGGTGCTCGTGACCAGGCCGGCCTCGACCTCGTCCGAGTAGACCTCCTGCGTGGTGTAGGTGATCTCGTGCTCGTCCAGCATGGTGGTCACATAATCCAGCGAGCGGCCCGCAAAGTCGATCACCTTGAAGGTATTGCGCACCTCGTCGCCGCCGGCCGAGACGGTCAGTATGATGACCGCGCCTTTTACAACCTCGGTCGTCTCATTGACGTCCTGCTGCAAGACTTCACCTGCCGGGCGGCTGGATTCGACCCGCTCGTCCGCTTCCTGAATTGTGAAGTTCTCAGTCACCGTCGGGTCAGCCATGACCTCGTCAATCATTCTGCCAACAAAATTCGGTACTGTCACCTTTTCCGTATTGCTGCTGCCGGTCGCGAGCAGGATGCCGGTCACGATCAGCGCAATGACCGCCACCACGGCCACCGCGATGCCCGCGGCAAGGCCGGGCCGCTCGGACAGGCGCTCGAAAAAGCCTTCGGGTTCGCGCACCGCGGTCGCGGTCTCGCGCCGCGGCGCCGCCGCCGGCGCATGGCCTGCGGCGCGCCCCTGTGCGGCGGTTGCCTGCGCCTGGCGCGCTGCCCGCTGCACGTCGCGCCCGAGCACCTGGGTCTCGTCGCTCTCGTCTACGACCGCGGTGTAGCCGAAGCGCGCAGCCGGATCGTTTTTCAGCCGCTCCAGGTCGGTGTACAGCTCCTCCGCGGACGAGTAGCGCCGCCCGATGGCTGCGCACATCGCGTGCATGACGATCTCGTCCAGCCCCTTGGGGATGCCGGGTACGACCTCGCTCGGTGCGAGCGGCACGGCGTTGATATGCTGCATGACCACCTGCAGCGCGGTCTCGCCTTCAAACGGCAGCTTGCCGGTGAGCATTTCGTACATCACGACGCCGAGCGAATAGATATCCGTCCGGTAGTCGATCTTGGAGCCCTTGGCCTGCTCGGGCGAGATATAGTGCACCGAGCCGATGGCCTCCTGCACCACGCGGGTCTCTTGCGTGGTCGCGAAGGACGCGATGCCGAAGTCGGTCAGCTTGGCGGTGCCGTCGCGCAGGATGATGACATTCTGCGGCTTGATGTCCTGATGGATGATGCCGCGGGAGTGCGCATGCACGAGCGCGCGGCAGATCTGCTCTGCAAAGAACACCGCCTCCTGCCAGGACAGGCGGCCCTTTTTCTGCAAATATTCCTTGAGGGTGATGCCCTCGATCAGCTCCATGACGATATAGTCCGTGCCGTTTTCACTGCCGACATCGTACACGGAGACGATGTTGTGATGGCTGAGCTTGGCGACCGCCTGGGACTCGATCGAGAACCGCTTGCGGATATCCGGGTCCCTGGCGTATTCGTCCTTGAGTATTTTCACGGCGACATAACGGTTGAGCACATGGCAGCGCGCGCGGTAGACGACCGCCATGCCGCCCACGCCGACCACGTCGATGATCTCATACCGGCCGCCGAGCAGTTTGCCGATATACTTATCCATATGCGTCTTACGCCTCCTCTTCCGCGCCGCGGGTGAACAGCGCAACCGTGATATTATCGCGGCCGCCGCCCTCCAGCGCGAGGGTTAGCAGCGCATCGCCCGCGAGCGCGAGCGTTTTTGCGTTTTTCAGGGTGTCTGCGATCTTCTCGTCCTCCGCCATGCCGGTCAGGCCGTCCGAGCACAGCAGCAGCACCTCGTTCTCGCCAAGGCGCGCTTCGAACAGGTCGCCCTCGACCGTCGGCTCGACGCCGACCGCGCGGGTGATCAGGTTTTTCTGCGGATGGGTGCGCGCGTCCGCCTCGGTGATGCGGCCCTGCCGGCGCATCTCCTCCACATAGGAGTGGTCCTCGGTCAGCTGGTGCAGACGGGTGCCGTCGAACAGGTATGCGCGGCTGTCGCCCACGTTGAGGATGGTCGCCTCGCCGCCCTGCACGAGCGCCGCGACCAGCGTGGTGCCCATGCCGCGGAACTCAGGCTGCCGCCCCGCAAGGCCGAACACGGTGTTGTTCGCCTCGTCCAGCGCACGTGTGAGCAGCTCCTGCCGGGTTTTGGCATCCAGCGCGCCGGTGAGCTCCGCCTTGATCGACTCGGTGAACACCTGCGCGGCAAAGCGGCTCGCCACATTGCCCGCGTTCGCGCCGCCCATGCCGTCGCACACGACGAGCAGCGCGGTCTGGTTTGCTTCCCGCGCTTCGATTTGATAAATGTCCTGATTGGTCGGGCGCACGCGCCCTTTATCGGTCAATCCGAACCATTCCATGAAAAACACCTCCGTGTGTTTCGAGGGTTCCCGGCCTCCGGCACGCCAAAGCCCGGGGAAAGCGGCCGGCAAAGCCGTCCGCTGTATTTTACTGAATGCGCCGCATCCCGTCCGGGGTTCATTCCGCCCCGGCGGTATCCTCCCGCAGCTGCCGCTGGCGGAGCTGGCCGCAGGCTGCGTCGATATCCGGGCCGAGCTTGCGCCGCACGGTCGCGGTCACGCCGCGCTTTTCCAGCGCCTGCTGGAAGCGGCGCACGGTCTCCGGCCGCGAGGGCCGCAGCGGGCTCTCCGCGACCTCGTTGAGCGGGATCAGGTTGACGTGCGCCGGGCGGCCGCGCAGCAGCTTTGCAAGCTGTTCGGCCTGCCAGGGGCGGTCGGTCTTGTCCCGCGCCATCATGTACTCATAGGAAATGCGCCGGCCCGTGGTGTCAAAGTAGTAGCGGCACGCACGCATCAGCCGTTCGACCGGGTAGGCGTCGTTTACCGGCATGATGGAGGAGCGCGTCTCGTTGTCCGGCGCGTGCAGCGAAATGGACAGCGTGATCTGCAGTTTCTCCTCTGCCAACGCTTCTATTTTATCAGCAATTCCGCTTGTTGACAAGGAAATATGGCGCTGTCCGATGTTGATCCCCTCGGGACAGCTGACCAGATGCAGGAATTTGAGCACATTGTCGTAATTATCCAGCGGCTCGCCCGTGCCCATGAGCACGATGCTCGAGATCTTTTCGCCGCTGTCCTTCTGCATGAACAGAATTTCGTCCAGGATCTCGCCCGCAGACAGGTCCCGTTTTTTCCCGTTCAGGCCGGACGCGCAGAATTTGCATCCCATGCGGCAGCCGACCTGCGTGGATACGCAGACCGATACGCCGTGCTCATAGTGCATGAGAACGGACTCGACGCAGTCGCCGTCCCGCAGCCGCCACAGGTACTTGACCGTGCCGTCGACTTTACTCACCTGCTTGCGCGCCACGGTGGGCACGGTCAGGATAAACCGCTCGGCCAGTCGCTGCCGCAGGTCTTTGGACAGGTTGGACATCTCTTCAAAGGACTCCACGCCCCCGTGAAGCCATTTGAAGATCTGTCCCGCGCGGAAGGGCTTTTCGCCCATGTCCGCCAGCGCGGCTTTGAGTTCTTCGATTGTCAGGGATTTGATCTCTGTCATGGTGTTCTCCTCTGTGATTTGCCCGCAAGGGCGAGGTGGATGCCCGCCGTACATGGGCAGGGATTTCGCGTGCTGCGGCGCGCCATCTGCTGTTCACCCCTCGTAGGGGCGCGCATTGCGCGCCCAAGGAATGGTGCGCCTGCGCGGCCGGGCGCACACGAGGAGGGGCTCATTTACACGCATCTGTGCCGCTGACGCAGATTTACCATGCTGCTGATTCATAACGGCGTATTCGCGGCTATGCGCCGCAGGCACGCAAGAGGGGGCACTTCGCCCCCTCTTGCGAATCACCCCCGCCGGGGGATGTGCACGGGTGCCCGCGACCGCAAACAAATTTGTCCACATGCTGTGGAAAAATTTGATTTGCGATAACGTCGCGGCAGTTCGGTTTTGCGCCTGCCCCCGGGAGGCGAGGGACCTGGCGATGTATGGCCTATGCCTGTTGTTCGCATAAAGGCGACGCTCCGGCCGGGTGCCCAGTTTGGCGCGCCGAGGTCGTGGCCCGGGCCAGTTTGGCGCGCCGAGTCGTCGCGCCCTACGGAGAGGTGCTGCAAACGGCACTGCGCCCCTACGGGGTTGCAGCCAATCCCCTCCCTGCCGCAATGGCAACCGGGTGGCAGATGGAAAGCGTCACTTACCTTTACGCGCGCAGCGCGTCCTAAGGGAAAGAGGGTGATTGACAAGAGGGAGAAAACCGCAGGTTGTCTCCCTCTTGCCCGCAGTGCGGCCGCGCAGGCCGCGAATATGCAGGTAAGCAATATGCGCATGGTTAATTCGCGTCAGCGCTGCTATCCCCCGGGCGCGCAATGCGCCCCCCTACGGGATGGTATTTCGAGGCCGCATTCCTAGCAGCCTGACGGCCGGCACTACTTTTTCCGCCGCAGCTTGGCGATGAAAAACCCGTCCGTGTCATGTACCGGCGGCAGCAGCGTGACCATGCCGTCCGCCCGCTCGCCGCACACCGGGTGCGACCATGCCTCGGCTGCAAAATCCGGGTTCTGCGCCAGAAACGCCCGGACCACGTCCTCGTTCTCGCGCTGCAAAATCGTGCAGGTCGAGTAGACCAGCGTGCCGCCGGGTCTCACATACTGCGCGCAGTTTTGCAGGATCTTCGCCTGCAGGGCGGGCAGTTGCTCGATCTCCGCCGGGTCTTTGTAGCGGATCTCGGGCTTTTTGCGGATGATGCCCAGCCCGGAGCACGGCACGTCGCACAGCACCACATCCGCCGTGCCGAACCACGTTTCCCGCGGTGCGGCCGCATCCTGCAATTCGGTGCAGATGTTGGGCAGTCCCAGCCGGGACGCGCCCTCTTTGATGCGGCGCAGCTTATGTTCGTAAATGTCGCAGGACGTCACGCTGCCCTTTCCTTCCATGCGCTCGGCCATTGCAAAGCTCTTGCCGCCGGGCGCGGCGCAGCAGTCAAGCACCGTGTCCCCCGGCTGGGGGGCGGCCACCGCGGCGGCCAGCGCGCTCGCCGCGTCCTGGATCGTGATCTTTCCCTCCGCGAAGGCGGGCAGCGCCGCCGCATCCCCGCCGCTGCACAGCAGGATCTCCGGGAACGCGCGATGCGGCGTGACCGTCAGCCCCGCGGCTTCGAGCTCAACCTGCATGTCCGCGGGCGACGCTTTCAGGGTGTTGACGCGCACCGAAATGGGCGCGTCCGCATTGTCCGCCTGGCAGAGGCGCTCGGCCATTTTCAGACCGAACTGCTTAGACCACAGCCGCACGAGCCACTCCGGGTGGCTGTACCGCAGCGAATAGTAGCTTTCCTTATCCGGGCAGTCGAGCGCAGGCAGCTTGCCCTGCTCCGCCGCCTGCGCGGCCTTGCGCATCACCGCGTTTGCAAACGACACCGTGCGGTCGTTCGCGTGGCAGTACCGCCGCACCAAACCGACTGTCTCCGCGACTGCGGCGTGTGCGGGGATCTTATCCATCAAAATCAGCTGGTACAGCCCCATGCGCAGGCACGCCAGCACCCGCGGCGCGATCTTTTTCAGCCGCACGCTCGAAAACCGCCGCAGATACCAGTCAAGCAGCAGCTCGTTCTGCACCGTACCGTAAACAAGGCGGGAAGCGAGCGCCGCGTCGCGGCTGGTAAGCCCCGCGCAGCCCAGATAGTGGTGCAGCGCGCCGTCCGACCACGCGCCGTCCTCCATCATGGCAAACAGCGAAAACGCCGCGGCCTCGCGCGGCGCGCGCGGGCGTTTATCTGTCATCGCGTCCCCGTCCTCCGAACAGCAGCACCAGACGCAGCAGCTGCGCCAGCGACACCGCGAGCGCGGCGACATAGGTCATCGCGGCCGCGGTCAGGGTCTTTTTGGCCATCGGGTATTCGTCCGGCATGAGCAGGCCGCCCTCCTCGATCGCCGCCAGCGCGCGCCGCGAGGCGTTCAGCTCGACCGGCAGGGTCACGAGCTGGAACACGGTCGAAAGCCCGAACGCCAGAATGCCGATGTCGATCATGATGCCCGAATTCATAAACAGGCCAAGGAGGATGAGCGGGAACGCCGCCATCGAGCCGAACTGGGTCACCGGGATGATCGCCGCGCGCAGGCGGATGGGGAAGTACCCAACCGCGTACTGCACCGCGTGTCCGGCCTCGTGCGCGGCCACGCCGACCGACGCGACCGAGGTCGAGGAGTAGACCGCGCTCGACAGGCGGATGGTGTTGGTGCGAGGGTCAAAGTGGTCGTTGAGCTTGCCCGCAACCCACTCGATGCGCACGCCGGTCACGCCGTTCTGCCGCAGCACGGCTTCGGCCGCCTGCGCGCCGCTGATGCCGCGCACATTGAGCACCTGCTCATAGCGGTTAAACGTGCTTTTGACCTTGGCCTGCGCCCAGAACGCCAGAATGACGCAGGGGATGACCAATACAAGGTAATACATATCGAAACCGTAAAAACCGTAATAAGGCATAGCTTACTCCTTTTACTCGCCTAACATGGTTCCTTTATCGATCGCATGACCGCGCAGGAAGTCTGCGCTCTTCATGCGCTTGCCGCCCACGAGCTGCACTTCATGCAGCGCGAGCGCGCCCGCGCCGCACGCGACGGTAAGGCCCTTTTTCGGGTCGCTCTCGAGCACCTCGCCCGGTTTGCCTGTGCCGAGAACCGGCTCGGCGGCATAGATTTTGAGCCGCGCGCCGGCGAGCGTGGTCAGCGCGACCGGCCAGGGGCTCAGCCCGCGGATCAGGCAGTCGATCTCGTGCGCGGATTTGGTCCAGTCAATGACCGCCATCTGCTTATCCAGCATATGCGCGTAGCAGCTCTGGCTGTCGTCCTGCGGACGCGGCGTGATGCTGTCCAGCTTTTCCAGCGTTTCCACCAGCAGCGCTGCGCCCGCCTGCGCGAGCCGGTCGAACAGCTCGCCCGCGGTCTCCCGCGCGCCGATTGCGGTCTCATAGGTCAGCAGCATGTCGCCCGTATCCAGCCCCTCGGCCATCTGCATGGTGGTCACGCCGGCCTTTTGGTCGCCCGCAATGACCGACCACTGGATCGGCGCCGCGCCGCGCCAGCGCGGCAGCAGCGAACCGTGCACGTTGATGCACCCGCGCGGCGGGATATCGAGCACCGCTTTTGGCAGCAGCTTGCCGTACGCCACAACGATGATGACCTCGGGCGCGAGCGCGCGCAGTTTTGCCTGCTCGTCCTCGTTTTTGAGTGTTACAGGCTGGTAAACCGGGATCCCCCGCTGCAAAGCGAGTTCCTTGACCGGCGGAGCGGTCAGAACCTGCTTGCGGCCCTGCGGCTTGTCGGGCTGGGTGTACACCGCGCACACCTCGTGTCCCGCGTCAAGGAGGGCCTGTAAGCTCGGCACGGCGAAATCCGGCGTGCCCATGAATACGATTCTCATTCTGCGCCTTCCTCTTCGTCCCCGTGCTGGAGATCGTCCAGATCCACATACTCCTCCACCTTTTCGGTGAACAGGTGGCCGTCCAGATGCTCGGTCTCGTGGCAGAAGCACTGCGCGACAACGCCCTCGCCCTCGCGCTCGAACCAGTTGCCGTCGCGGTCCTGCGCGCGGATCTTGGCCCAGGTCGGGCGGGTGACGTAGCCGTACACGCCCGGTACGGACAGGCAGCCCTCGACGATGCGCTGCTCGCCGCGCTGCTCGATCACCTCGGGGTTGACCAGCTCGACCACTTCCTCCGGGTCCTTGTTGATGTCCAGCAGCACGACCACGCGGCGCAGCACGCCGACCTGCGGCGCGGCAAGGCCGACGCCGCCCGAGTTCTCGAGCGTCTCGCGCATGTCGTCGATCAGGGTGTGCAGGCGGGCGTCGAATTTCTCCACCTTGCGGCTGTGCTTCAAAAGCTGCTCGTCGCCCTGGGTCAAAATGTTGCGAAGTGCCATGTCAATTCAGTCCTCCATCATTCAGCATTTCCGTATGGGTTTGTAAACATTCCTGTATTTTTTGCGCATCCAGCTGCGGGAATGGGATCACGGGCTGCGCCGCGCCGTCCCCGCCGAGCCGTTTTTCAAACCAGCCGACGTCGTGCCAGCCGTCAAACTTCCAGCCCGAGCCGTGCCACACGCCCACGAGCGAAAAGCCGAGCTTTTCGTGCAGCTTTTGGCTTTTTTCGTTCGGCAGGGTGACGCAGCCGTACAAAATCCGCAGGTGCTGCTGCTCCAGCAGGTCAATCAGGCACCGGTACAGCGCCGTGCCCACGCCCTGCCCCTGCGCCGCGGGCGCAAGGTAAATGGACAGCTCAGCCGCCCAGTCGTACGCCGCGCGCTCGCGGATGCGGTGCGCATAGGCGTAGCCGACCGGCTTGCCGTCCCGCTCGCACACGAGGTAGGGGTGCAAAGCCGCGGTTTCCCCGATGCGCGCGGCGAATTCCTCCGCCGTGGGCACGTCGTATTCAAACGTGATGACCGTATCTCGGATGTACGGCGCGTAAATGTCCAGCAAAGCGGCCGCGTCGCGCTCCGCCGCCTCACGTATCGTAAAATGTCCTTCCATATCGTATCCTCCGCGCCTCCGGCGCGCATTTATAAATCGCAAAGCAAGATAATATCTTGCTTTGCATAAAAACGCGCGACCTGCGCGTGCGTTTTTATACCCCGACCCAGCCGCCTTGGGCGGCGTCCGGGGGTATCGGGACGCGGTTTCTGCCGGAACCGTGTCCCGTATATAGGGGGTATTGGATACCCCCTATACTCACATGTCCGGGTTCTCATCCGCAAACACGGTCACGCCCCGGTTCTTGCTGTCCTGCATGAATTCGCGGATCACGCCCGCGATCAGCGAGCGCCAGCGCGCATTGCTGTCCGCGCGCATGGTCAGGTGGTAGCGGTAGCGCCCCATGACCTTGACCACCTGCGCCGCGGCCGGGCCCAGAACCGGCGCTTTCACGTCCGCATACTGCCCTTCCATCAGGCTTTGCAGGCGGGTCTTGAGCGCAAGCAGGCTTTTGAGCACCTGCTGCTCGACCTCGCCCACCGCGGTCAGCACGGTCAGCCCGCACACGGGCGGGCACTGAAGCGCCTGCCGCGTCTCCATCTCGCGCTCGTAGAACGCCTCGTAGTCCTGCCGCGCTGCGGCGAGGATGACCGGATGGGTCGGGCTGTAGGTCTGGATGACCGCCTTGCCCGTGTCGAACCGCCGCCCGGCGCGCCCCACGACCTGCGTGATGAGCGAAAACGTGCGCTCGCGCGCGCGGTAGTCCTGCGCATACAGGCTCTGGTCCGCGTCCAGCACGCCCACCAGCGTGACGTTCTCAAAATCCAGCCCCTTGGTCACCATCTGGGTGCCGAGCAGGATATCGGCTTCGCCCCTGGCGAACTGCGACAGCAGCTTTTCGTGCGCGCCCTTGGTGTGCATGGTGTCCGCGTCCATGCGCAGCACGCGCGCGGACGGAAACTTTTCGTGCAGCTCCTGCTCGACCTTCTGCGTGCCGGGCGTTTCGGTGAACAGGCTTTCGCCGCCGCACACCGGGCATTTGCCCGTGATCTTGACCGACGCGCCGCAGTAATGGCACATCGCGCGGCCGGACACCGAGTGGTAGGTCATGCTCGTCGAGCAGGAGGGGCACTCGGGCACCCACCCGCACAGCGCGCAGCCGATCACGCGGCTGTTGCCGCGCCGGTTGAGGAACAATATCGCCTGCCGGCCCTTGTCCAGCGTGTCGATCAGCTCGCTTTCGAGCTGCGGGCCGATCACGCCCGTGCGCCCCTCGCGCACGAGGCCGCGCATATCCGAAATCAGCACATCGGGCAGCCCGGCACCGAGAAAACGCTCGCTCAGCCGGAACACCGGATATTTTCCCTGCTTTGCGCCGTAATACGTCTCAACCGAGGGCGTCGCGGAGCCGAGCACGAGCAGCGCGTTCTGCTGGGCGACGCGGTATTTCGCCACATCGCGCGCGTGGTAGCGCGGCGACTGCTCGGAACGGTACGCGCCGTCCTGTTCTTCATCGATAATCAGCACGCCGAGGTTTTCCACCGGCGCGAACACCGCCGAGCGCGTGCCGATCACGACGCGCGCGCGGCCGGATTTGACCTTTTTGAAGCTGTCGTACCGCTCGCCGACAGACAAAGCCGAGTGCATGACCGCGACCTCGTCGCCGAACTGCGCCGCGAACTGCCGCAGCACCTGCGGCGTCAGCCCGATCTCGGGCACGAGCACGATCGCGCTTTTGCCCTGCCCCAGCGCCTTTTCGATCAGCTTTAAGTAGACCTGCGTCTTGCCGCTGCCGGTCACGCCGAACAGCAGCGCGGCGCGCGGCGCATTTTCGTCCATGAGCGCGGCAATGCCGTCATAAACCTGCTGCTGCGCGGCGGAAAGCACGGGCGGCGCGGCTTTGGGCACCTCGGAAAAGTCCGGCGTGCGCAGGCGCTCCTCATAGTGCTCACGCAAAATGCCCTTTTTGACCATGTCGCGCAGCGCGGCGTCCGACACGCCGGTCATGTAGACAAGCTCCTTCTGGCTCATCCAGCCGCCGTCCGCGAGCACGGAAACAACGTCCATGCGGGCGGGGCTGCGGCGGCTGATGCGCGCCATCGCTTCGCCCGCCTCCATGTCCAGCGAGAGCATTTTCTCGGTTTTATCGTTTGATTTCTGCGAGGTGTTGCTGTGGTAAACGAGCACACCCTCGCCCGCGAGCGCGTCCAGCACGCGGGTGACGCTTTTGCCGCCCAGCCGCTGCCGGATATCGGAAAGCGCGATCGTCTGCCCCGGCCGGTCGAACAGCGCGAGCACTGTGCCCGCCTCGCCCTCCCGCGCCTGCAAGGCTGCAAGGTCGGCGTCCGGCGCGAGGGTATAGGTCTCGTTCCTATTAAACCACAGCCCGGCGGGCAGCATGACGCGCACACAGTCAAAGTAGGTGCAGTACAGCCGCTCGCGCATCCATGCGGCGAGTTTGAGCTGCTCCGCTGTCAGAACCGGCGCATCGTCCAGCACCTCGACGATGGGCTTGAGCTTGTATTCGCCGGCATCCTGCCGGAACGCCAGCACGACCGCTTCCGCCCGTTTATTGCCAAAGCCGAACGGCACGAGAACGCGGGTGCCAATCTGCACCTGTTCCCGCAGCTCGTCCGGCACACGGTAGGAATATAGCTTGTCGATCGCATAGGTCGCCGCGTCCACAGCGACCGCGCAGATTGGTTCGGTCAAAAGCTATACTCCTTTCTTTCTGTAATTTACTGGCCGGACTGCTGCATCGCCAGCAGGCGGTCCAGAATGATATCCGCAAGGTCCTCCTTGCTCATCAGCGGCGGTGTTTCCCGCCGTCCGTCCGCAAACAGCAGCGTTGCGACGTTGGTATCCGTGCCAAAGCCCGCGCCCTTGTCGCGCAGCGAGTTCGCCACCAGCATATCGCAGTTTTTGCGGCGCAGCTTATCCGCCGCGTTGTCCAGCAGGTTCTGCGTCTCCATCGCAAACCCGCACAGCAGCTGGCCGGGGTGCTTGCGCCGCCCCAGCTCGGCCAGGATATCCGGGTTGCGCGCCAGCGCGACGGTAAGCTCGCCGTCGCCCTTTTTGAGCTTTTCCGGCGCGATCTCCGCCGGGCGATAGTCGCCCACCGCAGCCGCCTTGATGACCATATCCTGCCGGTCCGCGCGGGAGATCACCGCGTCGTACATGTCGCGCGCGGAGATAATGTCCACCCGCTGTACGCCCTCGGGCGCCGCCAGCGCAGTCGGGCCGGAGACCAGCGTCACCTCCGCGCCGCGCATGGCTGCGCGCGCCGCGATCGCATAGCCCATCTTACCCGTCGAGTGGTTGGACAAAAAGCGCACCGGGTCCATCGCCTCCTGCGTCGGCCCGGCGGTCACCAGAATGCGCTGGCCGCGCAGGTCCTGCGGAGTGAGCGCCTTCTCGATGCCGTGCATGAGCGTGGGCGTGTCCGGCAGCTTGCCGCGGCCGGTGTCGCCGCAGGCGAGATGCCCCGCCGCGGGATCAACGATATGGAAGCCCCGCTCGCGCAGGGTCTGTAAATTCTGCTGGGTCACCGGGTTGTCATACATGCCGGTGTTCATCGCCGGCGCGACCACGACCGGCGCCTTGGTTGCGAGCAGCGTGGTCGTCACCATGTCGTCCGCGATGCCGTGCGCCGCCTTGGCGATCACATTCGCGGTCGCAGGCGCGATCACGAACACATCCGCGGCTTTGGCCAGCGAGATATGCTCGACCTCCCACGCGAAATTGCGGTCGAACGTATCCACCACCGTGCGGTAGCCGGACAGCGTCTCGAACGTCATCGGGGAGATGAACTGCGTGGCCGATTCGGTCATCAGCACGCGCACGGCCGCCCCGGCCTGACGCAGCTTGCTGGTCAGGTCCGCGGCCTTGTAGGCTGCGATGCCGCCCGTGACGCACAGGACAACCGTTTTCCCTGCCAAACGCATCGCTTACCGGTCCTCTTCCGGCACATCGCCGTCGTCCAGCTCGTGATCGTCGAACTCGTCGATGCGGTGGTCTTCGTCCCCGTTCTCCTCGTCCGCAGCAGCCTCATGTTGCTCGTCCTCGTCCATCACGACCGAGTCGTCCACGTCCACCATCGCGGCGGCGATCGGGTTGTTCTGCACGATCACCGGCTCGGTGCGCGGGCCGGGACGGTAGACGATCTCGCCGTCCGCGATCTCGTCCAGCGCCAGCTTGACCGCCTTATCCGGCAGCTGCTCGCCGGTCTCCTCGGCCTGATCGGCAATGTCGCGGGCGCGCTGCGCGGCCAGATTGACCAGCAGATAGCGGTTGCCCACACGTTTCATCAAATCCTGCATGGAAGGTTTCAGCATTGTAATCCAATCTCCTTATATTACCCTTTGTATTATTTATGATAGAATTGCGTGGATTATGCACGCCGCGCGGCGAGGATCCCCTGAATCTCGCGCACCGCGCGGTCGATCTCGTCGTTGACCACAACGTAATCGAACTTATCCTGATGCTTGAGCTCCTCTTTTGCGGTCTCAAGGCGCTTTTGCACCTTTTCCTCGTCCTCGGTGCCGCGGCCGCGCAGGCGCGCGGCGAGCTCCTCGAAGGACGGCGGCGCGATGAACACCATCACCGCGTCCGGGCGCTTTTCATGCACCTGCATCGCGCCCTGCACCTCGATCTCGAGGATGACGTCGTATCCCTCGTCCAGCTTTTCGTTCACCGGCGCTTCGAGCGTGCCGTAGTAATTGTCCACATAGCGCGCGTGCTCCAAAAATGCGTTCTGCGCGATCTTTTCCTCAAAATCCGCTTTGGTGAGGAAGTAGTACTGCACGCCGTCGGTCTCGCCCGGGCGCGGCGCGCGCGTGGTCGCGGAGATCGAGTAGAACAGCCTGTCGTCCTGCTCGCGCAGCAGGCCCAGCAGCGTGCCCTTGCCCGCACCGGACGGGCCGGTGAATACATATAACGTTCCTTTACGCATCCTCGGTCTCTCCTTCCTCGCTGTCGCCCGCAAAGCGCGCGGCGACGGTCTCCGGCTGCAGCGCGCTCAGCACCACATGGTCGCTGTCCATGATGAGCACCGCACGGGTGCGGCGGCCGTAGGTGCCGTCAATCACCATGCCGCGGTCGCGCGCCTCCTGCACGGTGCGCTTGACCGGCGCGGACTCCGGGCTGACAATTGCGATCAGCCGCGACGAAGCCACCATGTTGCCGAACCCGATATTGATGAGTTTCACCCGTGCCGCCCCCTTAACGTTCCGTCTCGTTCGGAAGCGCGCTTCCGAACGAATGAGTCGTATTCCAAAGCCGGGCACGGCCCAGGCCGCCCTCTCTTGGCCTACGGCCAATTCACCTTGAAGCTCGACTTTGGAATGCCGCTCACAGAGCGGCTGATTACATCGCGCCAAAGGCGCGGAAATATTTGCATTATTCAATGTTCTGGATCTGCTCGCGGATCTTCTCGATCTCGCTCTTGATATCCACCACGATGCGCGCCATATCCACATCGTTCGCCTTGGAGCCGATCGTGTTGGCCTCGCGGTTCATCTCCTGTACGAGGAAGTCCAGCTTGCGTCCGACCGGCTGGGTCTCTTTCAGCATGCCGTCCATCTGGTGCAGATGGCTGCGCAAGCGGACGGTCTCCTCGTCCACCGCGGTCTTGTCCGCGTAGATCGCCGCCTCGGTCAGGATGCGGGTCTCGTCGATGCTGGTGTCCGCCAGCACCTCCTGCATGCGCGCGAGCAGCTTTTCGCGGTACTCCCTGACGCGCTCGGGTGAGCGCTTTTCCACCTCGCCCACCATGCGCTCGATCGCGGCGCAGCGGCCGCGCACATCGTCCGCGAGCTTGTCGCCCTCGCGCAGGCGCATCTCGTCAAAGCCGTCGCAGGCCTTCTGGAACACCGCGGTCACGTCGCGGATCATCTCGTCCGCGTCCTGCTCGATGCGCTCCGAGCCCAGCACGTCCGGCATCTTGGCCAGCACCGCGACGGTCACATCATCCCGCAGGCCGTAGGTCTCGCTCAGGTCGTGCAGCGCGTCCAGATAGCGCTTTGCCAGCGCGTGGTTGACCGTGACGGCAACATCGCCGCCCTCCTCGGTCTCCACGCCGACGAAGATCTCCACCTTGCCGCGCGCGATGCGCGCCGCCGCGGCCTTTTTGACCGCATCATCCAGAAAACCATACTGACGCGGCGCCTTGACCGTGCAGTCCAGATAGCGGTGGTTGACCGCGCGCAGCTCGACCGTGATCGTGCGGCCGTTCAGCTCTTCCTTGGCGCGGCCGTAACCGGTCATACTCTTCATGTTGTTCGTTCCCCTTTTTCAGTCGGGCGGCAGGCTTCTGCGCAGCATTGCGATCAGCCGTGACAGCGCCACGTCATAAATGATAAATCCGATATTGGCCGCAGCCCACAAAACCGCCAGCGTCCCGAAGCCGGGCATGGCGATCTGCGGGAACAGCCCTGCTGCCACCACCGCGGCCGCAGCAACCAGCACTGCGTTAAAATAGGCCAGCTTGACGCCGGTCTGGACGCGGCGCGGCAGGTAACATTCCACGCAGAATTTTATAATAGGATATAAGCCGGTCAGCAGCGCATAGGCCGCGACCAGACTTTTCCGCGGCGCGATGAGCGCGCCCAGTATCGACGTTGCCGCATACAGCAGCACCGCCGTTTTCAGCCGCGCGCGCCGCAGCAGCGGCACAGCCGAGGCCACGCCCGCTACGATGCACGCCGCGGGACCGATATAGGGCGCGGCGCCGCCAACATACAGAAGCGCGACAGCGGCAGCGGCCAACAGCCCGCCGCGCGCAATTTCTTTCGCATTCATATCAGCAGCCTGCGTTGCAGCAGGAGTTCAGGCAGCAGTTGCAGATCGCCAGCTGCAGGCAGAAGTCGCACATATTGGCCTCCTGCATGGGTCGATAGCCGCCGTAGCCGCCCGACATATTGAGGTTGTTGAGCGCGGTGCGGTATTCCATGTTGGACGGGTCCATCTGGCACGCCTGCGTATAGGAACGCGCGGCCTCGTCGTACCAGCCCTTGCGGTAATACACCGTGCCCATCAGGTAGAACCACTCGGCGTCCCGGCCGTTTGCGCGCTGCAAAAGCTGCTCGGCCATGCCGAGGTTGCCCTGATTGATTGCCTGACGCACCTGGCTGTACAGCGCGGCGTTCGGGCCGGAATAGGCGCGCTGCTGCGCGCCGCCGTATTGTCCGCCGTACTGCTGTCCGCCGTATTGTCCGCCGTACTGCTGTCCGCCGTATTGCTGGCCGCCATACTGCTGCCCGCCGCCGGACGCACCGCCCGCGGACTTGCCCGCGCGCTCGTTCATGATCATGTCGTAGGCCTCGTTGATCTCCTTCATGCGGGCTTCCGCGAGATCTGCGAGCGGATTGTTGATATAATTGTCTGGATGATACTTGCGCGCCAGCTCGCGGTAAGCGCGCTTGACGTCGTCGTCGCTTGTCTGTGGCGTGACGCCCAGCACCTTATAGGGATCCATGTCTGCCCCATCCTCCGTTCGTTTGGTAGGTTCCGTCCAGCACCTGTCTCGTGGCCAGCGGCATACCCAGAAAAATAATATTGCGGATCAGGTCCGCATCCCGCTTCGCATCCAGCAGGTCAAAGGCCATGCAGATGTCCGCGAGCGACCGCTCCAGCGTGCGCTCGAGCGGCTGTTTTATCTCTGTGATGTCCGGCGAGCGCAGCCCGTAGCGCAGCACGACCGGATTGTAATTTCCCTGCTCCATGTCCTCTTTTACGTCCTGCGCGGCGTCGAGCAGGTAGACCCAGCGCCCGATATGGTAGAACATCTGGCGCAGCACGCGTTCCCGCGCGTCGCCGGTTTTGGGCACAACCGCCTCGGTCATGCGCGCCGAAGCATCCGCCGCGCGGTCCATTGAGGCGCATTTTTCCCGCTCGAGTGTTTGCAGGTCGGCAAGCGCCTGCACCATCTCCGCGTCCGCTTCCGGCAGGCGCGCCCGCGCCCGCTCGTAGCCGCGCTTTCCCAGCCGGCACAGCACAGCGGCCAGCGCGCGCTTTGCGCCCTTTTCGTCCGCAAGGCTGTCGCGGATCTTGTGGTAGGTGAGCAGCACGCTCACGTCCGCCGCTGTTTCGAGCGCTGCATCCGCCTGCGCGCAGGGGCGCCTGGTGACCGGATGCGCGTCGCACCGCTTCATGCAGGGCGGCGCGGTATCGCTTTCGCCGCAGCCCGCGACAAGCGCGAAAAAGGTCATGTCGTAGCTGAGGAAAAAGGTATAGAACCGGCCGTACCGCGCGCGGATCGCGTGGCACAGGCCGCAGTAGACCTGCTGGAACCGGTCGGCCTCCTTGACCCGCAGCTCGGGCTTCACCGGACGGATAAAGCCAAACATTGCATAACCCTTTCACGCCGCATTCGGTACACGGCTCTTCGTATTCAATCTATTTTACCGAACTTTTTCGGATAACACAAGGGATAACCGGATAAAATCAGTAAAAATTCACAAAAAGTTCAGAGCCTTTTTGTGATCTCGTACGGGACTTCGTTGCGCGCCTTCATGCGGCGGCTGTAAAGGATCGCATACAGGATGCCGACGGCGAACAGCACGCCGCCGCCGATCGCGCCTGCAGCCCCGCCTTCAAACAGCAGGCTGCCGAGCACATAGCCGACGAAAAACAGCACGATCGGCAGCACATATACCAGCACCGCGAGGCCGAGCACCTGTCCGGTTTCGCCCTCGATCAGCACCCGTTCGCCCACGTTTGCCTCCGCCTTGTTGCGCGCGGTGACGTAAAGCGTCTGGGTCTCCAGCCCGCCGCAGCCGCCGCACTTGGCGCAGTCATGCCCGCAGGCCGAGCGGCGGGTGACCTCGATCTCCGCCATGCCGCCCGGCAGCAGTTTTTTTATCGTTCCCTGTTGGGTCATGTTTTCTCACCTTTCCACTAAGCTGGGCTTATCAAATTGAGAATTGAGAATGTAGAACGGAAAACTGCGGCGCCGTGCGGATCAAATGCGGGATCTTCGGCCGCTCCTTCATTCTCCATTTTCCATTATCCATTCTCCACTTATTCCAAGATGGGCGCATACTCCTCCATAATGCGGTAGGCCGCTTTGATGCCGTCCACCGCGGCGGACATGATGCCGCCCGCGTAGCCCGCGCCCTCGCCGCAGGGGATAAGCCCCGCGCAGCCGAGGCCGAACAGATCCTCCCCGCGCGTCATGCGCACCGGTGAAGACGTGCGCGTCTCCGGCCCGGTCAGCAGCGCGTCCGGCGCGTCAAAGCCGCGGATCCTGCGGCCGAAATACGGCAGGCTGTCGCGCAGCATGTCCTGCGCAAAGGCGGGCAGGCTCGCCGCCGCCTCGCCGTATGCCACCCCGATGGGATAGCTGGGCTGCACCGCGCCCGCGCGCCTGCTCGGCCTTCCTGCAAGGAAGTCGCCCACGCGCTGGCAGGGCGCGCGGTACGAGCCGGTCTGCGCGAAGGCCGCGCGCTCGATGCGCCGCTGGAGCGCCACGCCGCCGAACGGCGTGCCGTCGTCAAAGTCCTTCGGATCGACCGACACCGCGAGCGCCGCGTTGGCGTTTTTGCCGTCGCGCGCGTGGTAGCTCATGCCGTTGGTCACGACCGTGTTTTGCTCACTCTGCGCCGCGACGACCACGCCGCCCGGGCACATGCAGAACGAATAGCAGGCGCGGCCGCCCTCCCGCCGGGACAGGTTGTACTCCGCGGGCGGCAGCAGCGGGTGCCCCGCATATTTGCCGTACAGCGCGCGGTCGAGCTCGCTTTGCAGGTGCTCGATGCGCACGCCGACCGAAAACGCCTTTGGCTCAAAGTATACCCCGTTTTGGTGCAGGGCAGTAAACGTATCGCGCGCAGAGTGGCCGATCGCGACCACCGCGCGCTCACATGCGGTCTCGCCGTCCGCGGTCCGGACCGCGCACAGCGCGCCGTTCTGCACCGAAACCCCGGTCAGCGCGGTGCCGAAGTGCACCTCGCCGCCGTTTTTCACAATGTCGCGCCGCATCTCGCGCACGACGTTTTTGAGAATATCCGTCCCCACATGGGGCTTGGCCTTTTTGATGATATCCGCCGGCGCGCCGTGCGCGGCAAGCGTCTCGAGCACGGTGTCGCACAGCGGGTCGCCGATGCGGGTGGTCAGCTTGCCGTCCGAATACGCGCCCGCGCCGCCCTCGCCAAACTGGATGTTGCAGTCCGGGTCGAGCGCGCCGCCGCCCCAGAAGGCTTCAACCGCCCGGTCACGCGCGTCCAGATCGCCGCCGCGCTCAAAAACGATGGGCGCATAGCCGTATTTCGCAAGCGTATACGCCGCGAACAGCCCCGCAGGGCCGAGCCCCACGACCACCGGCTGGTGCGGCAGCCGCTTTTTCGCGCGCGGCACAGCGGGTTTTTCATCCGGTTTATAACGCACGAAGGGCATTTGCAGGTGTTCTGCAAATGCCTTTTCGTCGAATGGTGCGTCCAGCCGCACCGAATATACGCGGGAGATGCGGCCGCGTCGCGCGTCGATGCTGACGCGGCATACCGCTGCCTGTACCTCATCCGATGTCAGGCCGGTCAGGCGCCGCGCCTCGGCGAGCGCCTCCTGCTCCGGCACGTCAAACGGCAGCCGGATATTGCTGACGGTCAGGCTCATGCGTCCGCCCCGCCTTCCTCCGGCTGTGCGTCCTCCGGCGGGGTGTCATCCGGCTGGGTATCGTCCGGCGGCGTGCTTTCTTCGGCGCCGCCGTCGGCCGGTGTGTCCTCGCCGCCCGTGATGCGGATCTCGACCTCGACGTCCTGCTCGACCAGCGTCACGCCGGCCGGCAGTCCGGTCGCCGCGATCACGCCGCGGACCTTATGCGTGCCCTCGCCGAGCGAGACCGAGTCAAAGGTCAGGCCGACGGACAGGGTGCTGAGGTCGACCTGCTCGAGCGCGCTCGCGCTGCCGCGCAGCTCGATCTCGACCGAATCGGTCAGCACCTCGACCGTATACGGCGTTTCGCTCTGTGCGGTGTCGGTCGGCACGAAGTTGGTCACCTGTACGCTGCGCGTGGAGATGTTCTCCTCCGCCTTGACCGTGATGGTCACCTGCGCGGTCGAGGGCTGGCCCTCGTCCAGACGTACGCCGTCCGGCAGCGGGATCTCCATCTCGATCGGCACGCCCGTGCGCACCGTATCCAGATCGATCGTGCCGAGGTTGATCTCGGTCAGGCTCGCGAGCGTATTCTGGTCGCCCAGCAGGCTGATGGTCGTCGGATTGATGTCCACGTCGACCTGATCGGTGGTCAGCGTGTCGCCGTCGGTCAGGGTGACCGTCAGCGGGATGCTCTCGACCGGGTAGATCGGCACGCGCACCGTGACCGTATCCGTCTGGGTGGTGACGTGCGTACCGGTGATCGGCTCGCCCGCGTCGTTATACAGGCTGATCTGGCACTCGCTGGTGAAGGTCGAGTTGCGGCCGCTCACATCGACCGTGCCGTAGGCATAGGCGACCTCCGCCAGCTCGGAAGCCGGTCCTTCGATCGTAAGCTCCTTGGTGGTGGTCGGCTCGGGCGTGCCTGCGCGGTAGCCGGTCGCCGGCGTGCCGGTCGCATCCACGCGGACCGGGACAGCCTCGGTCGTCACCTCGTCCACCAGCACGCGCACGCTGACGCTGTTGGCCTCGATATCGGACGAGCCGGTGGAAATACGCACGGGCAGGGTGTACTCGCCTGCGCCGTCCGTAATGCCGGAAACATCCACGACCGCCGTGATCCGGTTGCGCAGTCTGGAGTTGGAGATCTCATTGACCGGGCCGCGCACGGTGATGTCCACGGTTTCCGGATATTCGATCACCGAAAGGCCGTAATTGCTCTTGAGCTCGTCCTCGCCGGTGATGGTGAGGCTGATGTCTTCGACCGGCGTGGTGCGGGTCGGGTTGGTCATTTCGCGCGCGATGATCCACAGGATGAACGCCAGGATGAGCGCCAGCAGCCGCAGCCAGACGTCATGCTTTTTCATAAACTCCTTCACTTGCCCGCACCCCCTTTCCAGATATTCCGGAGTGCGGAGATGCCCTTTTTATCCGGCTTGTCATCCGCGATCAGTTCACTTTCCAGCACCTTGCGCAGTATCTCGGGGGACAGGTGCCGCTTGAGCATGCCGCCGATGGCGACCGAGATCGCGCCCGTCTCCTCGGACACGACGACGAGCACGCTGTCGGACGATTCGCTCATGCCGACCGCCGCGCGGTGGCGCGTGCCGAGGTCGCGCGAAAGGTTCTGGTTGCCGGAGAGCGGCAGTACACAGCCCGCGGCGCAGATCCGGCCGTCGCGCATGATCAGCGCGCCGTCGTGCAGCGGGCTGTTTTTGAAAAAGATATTTTTCAGGAGCTCTGCTGAAGGCTCGGCATCCACCATCGTGCCGGTGGCGATGATCTCGCCCAGGCGCTCCTTGCGCTCGAACACGATCAGCACGCCGGTCTTGGTGCGCGACATATCCGCACACGCCTTGACCGTGGCGTCGATCGCGGCTTCAGCCGCGTCCGGGTCGTTGGCCGAGGTCAGCAGGCCGCTCAGGTTGCCCTTGCCCAGCTGCTCGAGCAGACGGCGCAGCTCGGGCTGGAAGATGACGATCGCCGCGGTAACGCCGATGCCGAGCGAGGTTTGCAGGATGAACGAGATCGTGGTCAGGCCCGCGACGCTGGCGACCAGAAAAATGAGCAGCAGCCAGATCACGCCCTTGGCCAGCCGCGCGGCGCTCGTATCCTTGAGCAGTTTCATCAAGCGGTAGATGATATACGCGACGATCAGGATGTCGACAACGTCCATGATGCCGACGGTCTGGAGCATATAATAGCTGTTGTGCAGCAGCGTTTCCAAGTTGAAATTCTGGAACGTTGGGTTGAAAAAATTTTGAAATGCTTCCATATATTCACCTGTCCTACTGTTTTTGCCTTCCGCGCAATGGGGAGACAGGATTTTTTCCTTATTTATACTACCACAAATCCCCCGCGGTGTATAGCGAATTCGTCCCGGTATTCACAGATTTTTTACGGTTTGCCGCACGAGCGCCGCAGCGTGCTCCACCTGGTGCGCGGTCGAGTAAAACGAGAGCGAAAACCGCACCGTGCCGGTCTCCTCGGTGCCCGCGGTGCGGTGGGCGAGCGGCGCGCAGTGCAGCCCGGCCCGCACCGCAACACCCTGCCGCGCAAGCGTCTCCGCGATGTTCTCCACCGCCGCGCCGCGCACGGTGAGCGACAGCACGCCGGTCTGCGCCGGGTGCGCAAAGCATGTGATCCGGCTTTCACCCGCGAGCGCGCGGGCGAATTCGCGCGTGAGTTTGCGTTCGTGCGCCAGAATATTCGCCGGGCCGACCGAGCGCACGAACGCGATCCCCGCCGCCAGCCCCGCGATGCCGGGCACGTTGGGCGTGCCGCTCTCGAGCGCATCCGGCAGAAAGTCCGGCTGGCGCATCTCCTCCGACCGGCTGCCCGTGCCGCCCGTGAGCAGCGGGCGCGCGGCGATGCGGTCGTCCAGCGCAAGCAGGATGCCCGTGCCCTGCGGGCCGTAGAGCGCCTTGTGCCCGGGCATGCACACCGCCGCAAGGCAGGGATGCCGCCGCACGTCGATGTCGATCAGGCCCGCGGACTGCGACGCATCCAGAATGAGCGGCACGCCTTTTTCATCCAGCAGCGCCGCGATCTCCTCCACGGGCGCGGCAAAGCCGAACACGTTGGACACATGGTTTAGGATAAACAGCTCTGCGCCGTCTGCGAGCGCCTGTCCAGCCGCCTCCACCATCGCCGCGCTGTCCCAGAGCGGCGTGTCCAGCACGATGGGGTCGATCCCGCGCAGCAGGAGCGGCCGCATGACCGCGTTGTGCTCGTATCCGCTGACCGCGACGCGCATCCCCGGCTGCGCCAGCGCATGGATCGCCAGATTGAGCGCGTGGGTGGCGTTCATCGTGAACACCACGCGCGCTGGATCGCGCACGCCGAACAGCGCCGCCGCCTGCTCGCGGCAGGCGTAAACGGTCTCGCCCGCACGCATCGCGGCCGCATACCCACCCCGCGCATAGCCCGCCGCCGCGTGCATCGCGCGGCGCACCGCCTCGTCCACTGCGCGCGGCTTGTGCAGTGTAGTCGCGGCATTATCCAGATAGATCATACGCCCGCCCCCTCGTCCGGCAGCACGCGGCAGGGCGAAAGCCCCAGCTGGCGCAGACGGTGCAGCGCTGCGTCCGCCTGCGCGGCAGCTACCCGCACCGCCCAGCCGCACGATTCGGTGCGCGCGTGGCGCGGCGGACGGGTCACCTCGCCCGGCACGCCCATCTGCATCAGGTGCCGCCGCAGGCCGACCGCCTCGGTCTGGCTGCGGCATATCAAAAGCGCATAACGGCTCATCATTCTCTCCTCCTCAGGTCAGTCTATCCTCATCCTATGTTGCAACGCCCGCCGAAGTGTGGTATGCTGGAACAGAACAACAAACCTGCACAAGGAGTGAACAAATATGGAGCTTTCCGCCCTTTCCCTGCGTCTGCGCGCGCTTTCCGTGCTGCGCGGCCTGCAGCGCCACCCGCTCGTTGGCGCGTATCTCGATACCTTTGACGCGCTCGAGCAGGGCCCTGCGCCGTTCGCCGACTGCTACGGCGCGCTGTGCGCGGCGCAGTTTGCCTGCGGCGACCCCGCCCGCGCGATGCTGGACGCGGTGCATTACGATGTCAACACGCTGACCGACACGATCGGCGCCCCCGCGCCTGCCCTGCTGGACGCAGCCACGCACGATCTCGAGGTGCTGAACGCCCTGCTCGCGCTCGACGGCGCGGCGCTCAAAACCGCTGCCGCCGGGCGGCACAACGCCCCGGCGCTGCTTTCCCTGCCCGATTTCCCGGCCGCGGGCGCGCTTCCCTTCCGCGACGGCGCGGCGCTCGCGAGCTTCTACCGCGCGCAGGGCTACGGCTTTTTCGCCCAGTCCTCGGCCTTTGCCGTGCAGGACGACGGCACGGTCGCCCCGATCGTGCATCCGGACGCCATCCGCCTGCGCGAGCTGCCCGGCTACGAGCGCCAGAAGCAGCAGATCCTCAAAAACACGCTCGCCTTCCTCGACGGGCGCGAGGCGAACAACATCCTGCTCTACGGCGACAAGGGCACGGGCAAATCCTCGACCGTCAAGGCGGTCGTCAACGAATATGCCGACCGCGGGCTCAAGATCATCGAGATGTCGCCGCGGCATATCACCTGCTTCCCCAAGATCTTCGCGGAAACGCTGCGCTCGCCCTTCCGCTTCATCGTGTTCCTGGACGACCTCTCCTTCAGCCGCGAGGACGACAACTTCGCCGCGCTCAAGGCGTTCATCGAGGGCGGGCTCGCCGGCAAGCCGTCCAATCTGGTCATCTACGCGACCAGCAACCGCCGCCACCTGATCCGCGAGACCTTTGCCGACCGCGAGGGCGACGAGGTGCGCGTGCGCGACAGTCTGGAGACCGTCACCTCGCTGTCCGACCGCTTCGGGCTGGAGATCACCTTCTCCGTGCCGGACAAGGACGAATATCTGTACATCGTCGACCAGCTCGCCGCGGAAAGCGGCCTGACACTCCCCGCCGAGCAGCTGCACCTGCTCGCGGAGCGGTTCGCGCTGCGGCGCAACGGGCGCTCGCCGCGTACCGCGCGCCAGTTCATCAGCCAGCAGCTGGCCGAGCAGTACGAAAAGTAATCCCCCGATCCATGCAAAAAGCAGGCTTCACAAAGAAGCCTGCTTTTTTGCGCTTATCTTATGGTTTTATCTGCCGAAGAAGTAGTAGAACGGGTTCTGATCGTACTGGGAATAGCCGTTTTCGCCCTGTCCCTGCCCGGTCTCGCTCTGGGTGGCCGTGCTGTCATCGGACAGGTCGTGCTGATCGGTCAGCGTGATCGTCAGGTCGATAAACTTGCCCGCGGACATGCGGTAAACCGTGATATCCAGCTTGTCGCCCGCCTTCATCTCTTCCTTGACGGCGTTGATCTCATCCATCGTGGTGATCTCGTTGCCCTCGACCGCGGTGATGATATCGCCGGCGAGCAAGCCTTCGTTTGCCGCGTTCGCACGCTCGTCAACCGAGTAGACGTAAACGCCCTGCGGCACATTGGCGCTCATGGCTTCCTGCGCGGTCAGGTTGCGGCCCGTGATGCCGAGAGACGGGCGGCCTGCGACATAACCGTTGGCAATCAGCTCGTCAACGATCTCCTTGGCGTTGTTGATCGGGATCGCGAAGCCCATGCCCTCGATCGAGGTATCGCTGAACGCGCTGCTGGACAGCTTGGCGGAGGTGATGCCGACCACCTGGCCGTACTTGTTGATCAGCGCGCCGCCCGAGTTGCCGGGGTTGATGGAAGCATCGGTCTGGATCAGGGTCATAACGCGGTCGTTGATGGTCACATCGCGGTTGATCGCGGAGATGCGGCCGCCGGTGATCGTGTTGGCGAACTGGACGCCGCCGGGCGAGCCGATCGCATACGCATACTCACCGGGCTGGAGTGCATCCGAGTCGCCGAACTCCGCGGCGGTCAGCTCGCTTTCCGGCTCCACCTTGAGCACCGCAAGGTCGCTCTGCTCATCCATGCCGACGACCTCGGCCTGCAGCTGGGTGCCGTCGCTCAGCTGGACGGTCACCTGATCCGCATCCACCACAACGTGCTGGTTGGTGATGATGTAGCCGTCCGAGCTCATGATCACGCCCGAACCGCTGCCCACGCCGCTCGCCGTGGTCGAGATGACCGACACGATCGACGGGCTGACCTTTTTATAGATCTCCTCGCCCGCCAAGCCGTTGACCACGTCGTAATTGTCCGGGTCAAGCTCCGGGACGCTGCTGATCTGTACGGTGGGCGTGTCGCCGGTCGAGGCGCTCGCGCTGACCGCGCTGCCGCCGTCGCCCGAGACCAGATGCCCGATGAGGGCGCCGCCTGCAAACAGCAGGCACGCCGCCGCCACGCTGCACAGGCCGATCACGACCGCCTTGCCGTGCTTCTTTTTCTTCGGCGGCTGCATCGGCGGCTGCTCCCCACCAAACACCGTCTGAGACGGCTGCGGTGCCGCGTCAAATGCGTCCGCACGCGGCGGCTGGTATTCCGGGTGCTGCACCGGCGTCTGGTACGGGGTGCGCGGCTCCTCAGGCTTCTGCGCCGCCGGTTCCTGTGCCGGCTGTTCCTGCGTCGGCTGCTGCTCCGCCGCCTGCTGCGGCTGTTCGTCTGCAAACGGCTGCTCCGCCGCCTGCGGCTGGGATTCGGTGTTCTGTTCTGCCGGCTGCTGCGGCTGCATATTATAATCGCCGCTCTGTTCCGGCGTATTGCTGTTTTTAAAGTCGTCCATTGTGATGGCCTCCCTTTGAGTTTGTGCCTTTATTCTAATGCCCCATTGTGGCAGTTTGTTGAAAACAATATGAATAATTTTTGAACTTCAATCCCCGCCCAATCTCCGCGCAAATACCGCCGCCCGAAGGCGGCGGTCTCTGTGTATCCTAATGAACACATTATTGCTATTTTGTGTTCGGCAGCTGCGACGGGGCAAGCGGCAGGGTGAACTCGAATTCGGTCTCGCCGCCGTCCGACCGGACGGAGATCTCGCCGCCGTGCAGGTTGATGATGTTCTTAACGATATACAGCCCCAGACCCGCGCCGGTCTTATCCATCGAGCGCGACCGGTCAGCCTTGTAGAAGCGGTCGAACACATGCGGCAGATCCTCCGCCGAGATGCCTGCGCCCGTGTTGCTGATCGAGAAGGCGCAGAACGCGCCCTCCGGATGCGCACGCAGGCACAGCCGCCCGCCCTCGTTGATAAACTTGACCGCATTATCCACCAGATTATACACCGCGCGGTACAGGTGGTCGACGTCTCCCATCACGATCAGGCGCTCGCCGACCTCGCAGTCGACCTCGAGCTTCTTTGCCTCGATCTTCTGCTCAAAGGACAGCAGGATCTGCGTGGTCATCTCGGAAAAGTCGAGCGGCGCCGGGTTGAGGATGAGCTCACCCGACTGGATCTTCGCCGCGTCCAGCATGCGGTTGACCATGCGCGACAGGCGGCGGGTCTCCTCGGCGATGATGTGCAGGTACTTATCCCGCTGGTCGGCGGGGATGGTGCCGTCGATCATGCCCTCGACAAAGCCGCCGATCGTGGTCATCGGGGTCTTGAACTCATGGCTGACGTTGGAGATGAACCCGCGCGTCAGCTCCTCGAGCTGGTCGAGGTCGCGCGCCATGTTGTTGAAGGACACGGCCAGCTCGTCGATCTCGTAGCACCGGTTGTCCTCCGGCACGCGCACCTCGAAGTTGCCGGCTGCGAACTCCTTGGCCGCCGCCGCGATCACCTTGAGCGGGCGCGTCATATGCTGGGACAGGATAAACGAGATGATCAGCGCCACTGCGAGCGTCACCATCAGGATGAGCACCAGCGTCTGCGTCGAATGGCGCACCACGCCTGCCGCCGCAGCGTCCTGCGTGTAGACGAACACCATCGCGCTGATCGACCCGCTGTCGTCCGACACGCCCGTACCCACGGTGTAGCTCGAGCGGTCGGTCAACACGCCGAGCTGGCCGACCTCAGCATAGCTGCCCGTCGCGCGCACCTGCCGCGTGACCGCCGCGGGCATCATGTACTGCGGGCTGTACTCGATCACCGAGCCGCTCGGGTCCGCGACCATCTGGATCACGCCCTCCTCGTCGGTGACGCAGACCGTGATCGCGTCCTCCTTGGCCACGCGGCCGATGGACAGCATATAGATCTCGCGGATGATGTCCGAATCCGTGCCCTGCATCAGCTTGGTCTGCTCGGCCAGGCTCTGCACGGTCGTGCGCAGCTCTGCCTGCTTGGAGGAGAGCGCGTAGTTGCTCATCTGGTAATAGAACACACCGCCCGCCACCGCGAACGCGCACACGATCAGCAGCAGGTGCATCACATAGTTTTTAAAGAAAAAGCTGCGTCTGCCCATAGGCTCACTCCTTGGTCTCGAATTTATAGCCTACGCCCCAGACGGTCTTCAGTTCCCACTTATCCGAAACGCCCTCGAGCTTTTCGCGCAGGCGCTTAACATGTACGTCCACCGTGCGGGTGTCGCCGAAGTAGTCAAAGCCCCACACGTCGTCCAGCAGCTGCGCGCGGGTGAACACGCGGTTGGGGCTGGAGGCGAGGTAGTACAGCAGCTCGATCTCCTTGGGCGGCGCATCCACGCGCTTGCCCTTGATGACCAGGTCGTACGCCTGCTTGTCGATCACGAGGTTGTCGAAGGACAGCTTCTCGGGCGCGTCGTCCGGCGCCATGCGGCGGAACACCGCGCGCACGCGCGCGATGACCTCGGGCATCTCGAGCGGCTTGACGATATAGTCGTCCGCGCCCATCTCGAGGCCGGAAACGCGGTCCGCGGTCTCGCCCTTGGCGGTCAGCATGATGATCGGCACATCGCTTTCCGCGCGGATCTCCTTGCAGACCGCCCAGCCGTCCATCACCGGCATCATCACGTCGAGCAGCAGCATATCCGGCTTTTCGGATTTCCACAGCTTGATGCCCTCCACGCCGTTCTCCGCCTCGATGACGGCATAGCCCTCGCGCTCGAGGTACAGGCGCAGCAGCTCGCGGATATTGGCTTCGTCTTCTACGATCAATATTTTCTTGGGCATATTTTATCCCCTGCTTTCCCATAGTCTGTTTCCATTATACCGCTGATTTCCCAAAAAAGCATTAACAATCTGTAAAAGCGCGCCCGGCGATTGTGCGCGCCGCGCGGACATGCTATAATCGAAGCATCCCGAAACAAGGAGGCCCTTCCATGCCCCAAACCATCCCCATGCACATCATCGCGCGCATCCGCAGCGACTTCCCGACCAAGTTCGGCATCCCGCGCCAGAGCGGGCTGGCGGACGCGCCCGCGCGCATTGTTTTTGAGCCGGAGTTCCGCAACGCCGACGCGCTGCGCGGCATCGAAGGCTATTCGCACCTCTGGCTGCTCTGGCATTTTTCCGAGGCCGAACGCGAGGGCTGGTCGCCCACCGTGCGCCCGCCCAAGCTCGGCGGCAACAGGCGCATGGGCGTGTTTGCCACGCGCTCGCCCTTCCGCCCGAACGCGATCGGGCTTTCGTCCGTCCGGCTGGACCGGGTCGAGCTGCACACGCCCGATGGTCCGGTGCTGCATATCGCGGGCGCCGACCTGATGGACGGCACGCCGATTCTGGACATCAAGCCCTATCTCGCCTATACGGATGCACACCCGGACGCTGCCGGCGGCTTTGCCTATCAGGTTTTGCAGCGCACGCTGTCCGTGGACTGCCCGCCCGACCTGCTCGCGCGCCTGCCGGAGGACCGGCGGGAGGCGCTGCTCTCCGTCCTCGCGCAGGACCCGCGCCCGGGCTATCAGGACGAGCCGGACAGGGTGTACGGTTTCCCGTTCGCGGGCTTCGAGGTTCGCTTCTCGGTCTCGGACGGCCGCCTGACGGTCGTTGATATCGAACCCGCAAACGGATAAATCCCGCTTTGCAAACACAAAACCGCCCCGGATATTCCGGGGCGGTTTTTACATGCGTTTTTATTACAGATTGGTCGGGGTGATCGCTTCGAAGTCCTCGAGCTTGCCGCCGCGCAGGAAGCAGTCGATGATCTCCTTGCCGCGCGGGTCGAGGTCGGGCGTATCGAACTTCGCCAGCTCCTTGCGGAAGAAGTCGGTCAGGATCTTCGCACCGGCGTCGTAGCCTTCGGTGCCGACGCGGTCCTGCGTGTCCACACGCAGGTACTTGGAACGGATACGCTGGCCGTCGATGGTCATGTCCTTCATCGCGTAGCCGAGCAGCGGGCAGCGGGCCGGCTCCAGATGCTCGCGGCGGATGCGCGCGCCGCCGTGACGGGCAAGGTACTCGCGGCTGATCCACTCGGCCGCAAAACCGACCTTATACACGCCGATGTGCTGGTTCGGGATGAGCACATAACGGGTGTTCGGGCAGTCCATGATCTGATCGAGCAGCAGGTTGGCCTGCTTGACGCGCTGGCCGGTTGCGAACGGCCAGTAAGAGCCGACGCCCTCGCTCTTGAGCTCGTTGCCGGTCACGATGGACGGGTTATTGAAGCCGCGCGGCGCAACCAGACGCCACAGCCAGGCGAGTGCGGGCGGAATGATGTGCATCATGCCCATGATGCCGTAGTTCGGGTTCTCGCGGGTCGTGGGGGGCATGCGCACGCCGAACGAGCGCACGTCGACCTCCACAGGCTCCTTGACGATATGCGGGATATCCCAGCGCGGCACGATCGCACGCGGGTTGGAGCAGGGCTTGCCGTTGGAGTCCAGCGTGTGCTCCCAGATCAGCAGGGTCGCGCCCGCATGGCCTTCCATGTTGAAGAAGCACAGCGGCTCCTTGGGCTCGGTGCAGATGCGCTCGTATACCGGGTCGCAGCCGTAGTGGGTGACGCCGTCCATGCGCAGGAACCAGCCGTCCTCACCATCGACCAGCACGAGCTTGCCGGACTTGTTCTGCAGCTGCGGGTAGCAGGTCGCCATATCGTCGCACACTGGCTCGATCGAGCAGGTCGCGCCCATGTTGATATAGGTCTCCTCACCGGTCACGGTGTTGGTGGAGAGCAGCACGCGGCCCTCGGGGTCGCGGGCAATGTCCTGCAGCATTTCGCTCTTGCCGCCGCCGGAAGCGCCCTCATGCATGATGACCATTTCGTTCTCATACGGGGTCACGAGACGGCCGCAGGAGGTGTGCGCGGTGACCCAGCCCTCCTGCTCGCCGATGTCGAGCAGCACCGAGTATACGCCCTTCTTGGCGGACGGGCCGGGATACAGGTTGTAGGAAAATACTTCGTGGCAGTCGTCCAGGCGGTTGTGCACAACGACCTGCTTGCCCTCGAAGTGGGTGTGGCGGAACGGGGGCGCAACGTAAACGATCGCGCGCGGCTTATAGCCCTCGCACTCCTCGGCGTTGACAAAGCCCTGCAGGTGCGCCAGCGCGAACGCGAAAAACGCGCACTGCTTGGGGCACACGAGCATCGAGCCGTAGCCATAGATATTGCCGCCCGAGTTGAACGGCATCAGGATCAGTTCCTGTGTCTTGAACCAGTCCATCGTTTCCTTACGCAGGTCGGAGAACGGATAGCCGTAAACGTCCGCAAAGCGCTTTTTGTCGGTCGGCTTGTCGTCCGCAATGCGCATGCAGTCCGGCTCGCGGCGGCGCATATAGTCCTCCACGAAGTTGACCGAGGCGCCGTTCTTGCAGCGGGTCACGTCCGCCTCCTTGACCGCGCCCTTGCCGGGCACGTCGAACACGACATCGTAAACATCCACGCGGTCGGGGCCGAAGACCATGTCATACAGCTCCGCCTTGCTGGTCGGCACGGACACGCTCTTACAATGCTCGATGACATCGGTCAGCTCATCCGTAAAGGTGAATTTCGTCAGCAGAGAGTTCATCTGTTTGTTTCCTCCTTCTCACATCGCCGCGCTCTTCCCAAACCGCAGGCGATGTGCCCAAAAACCTTGTTAAAAAAATCACGTTTAACAAGGCCAATTGTTCTTCATTTATAGCATACCGCAAAACAGCTGGCTGCGTCAACTTGAATTTTGCAAAATTTGCAGGATTTTAGACAACTTCTTGCAAAATGTACAAAACCGGACAGCCGAATTCAGCTGTTTTCCTTACATGGACAAGTGTGCGCCTGTGCATCACCCGTCAAAATGCACGGTGATGCGCACCACCTCGCTGCGCGTACCCACGCGCATATCCGGGCCCCAGACGCCCAGCCCGGCGGTCACGACCGAGTGCATCTCCCCCACCCGCAGATAGCCGCAGGGATTGTCCCAGATCAAGCCCATGAGCAGGTTGCCCGGGAACACCTGCCCGTCATGCGTATGGCCGGACAGGTCGAGGTCCGCGCCCGCGGCGGCCAGCTCGTCCAGCTCCTTGGGCTGGTGGTCGATGACGAAAATAGGCTGCGCCGGATCGAGGGGCCCGAGAAGTTGTTCCGGCGTCAGACGGGCGTCATCCAGCTTGCGGCTGCGCGACGGGTCTTTCCGTCCGACCAGCTGCACCCCGTTTGCGAGCGTCACTTCCTCGTCCGCGAGCAGGGTCACGCCCGCCCGGTCGAGGAATTCGGTCATGCGCGGGTCGTCCTTGTCCGCGTCCGCCGTGTCCCAGGTAAAGCCCGCGAGGATAGGCTCGGAAACGTCGTGGTTGCCCCAGCAGGCATAGGTGCCGTAGGTGCTCCTCAGGGAGGCGAGCGCCGCCGCGATGCGCTCCGGCTCAGGAATGGCCTCGTATTCGTTGTCAAAAATATCGCCCGCGATCACGACAAGGTCGGGCTGCATATCGTTCACCGCCTGCACCGTCTGCTCGATATAGGCGGGATCGGTGTTATACCCAAGATGCAGGTCGGCGAGCAGCGCGACCGTCATATCCCCGCCCGCGCCCTCTATCGTGACCTCATAATCGGTCACGCGCAGCGTATGGGCATTGACTGCACCGTATATGCACACCGCGCACACCAGCGCGAGCGCGATGCCGCCCTGCACCTGCCGCACGCGCTGCATCTGGACGAAGTCCCTGTGCCGCACCCGCCGCGCGACGAACAGCCCGATCTCCACCAGCAGGATCGCCAGCCCCAGATACAGCATGCAGCCGAACCAGTAATTGCCGATCTGCCGGAGAACGTGCCGCAGCGCAGCCGGCGAGCGCACCAGAAATCCGGTCAGCGGTGCGAGCGCGCAGAAGGCGTACAGGATGACAAAGAGCACGCGGAACGCCCGCGTGCCGAACAGCCGGTGGCAGCAGCCCGTCCACCGCAGCACCCAGTGCAGCAAATACAGGTTGACCAATATGTAAAAAGGTGCGAAAATAAAGACAAGCATTATCAAAACTCCACAGCATTTGTCGAATTTTTAAAAAGGGGAAATTCTATTTTATGTGGGAAAGAAGAGAAGTTAAAAAGCAGGGCAAGCGACAGCTCCTGCGCAACTGGGCTGCAATGGTCGCAGTCTGTTTCATTCTGGCCTTTTCGGGCGCAGAATTCGCCCAATCTGCGGATTTCATCGGCGAATTCAACCCTGCGGCCGTGCTGCCGGATGATCAGGTCGTCATTCAGGAGGTCAGCCTGTCCAACTGGGAACTGCTGCTCGAATGGCTGCACATCGACCCGATGGACGGCACGCACCCCATGTGGGCCGCAGCCGACCAGAGCTTCGGCCCGGTATTCGATACGCTGACCGCCCCGTTTTCTGCATTCTTCGCGCTGCTTGAGCGCTCGCAGTTCGCCGGCTGGCTGGATATCACGCTCGCCTGCGCGGGCATTGCGGGCGGTATCTGGTTCTCGGTCTGGGTGCTCAGTGCACTGACCGTCGGCGCGCGGCGCTTTTTCCTTGAAAGCCGCGTGCGCGACAATATCAGCATCGCCGCCATGTTCACGCCGTTTTACCGCGGCAGCTGGTGGAACGTCACCAAGGGCATGCTGCTGCGCTCGGTTTACACGATCCTGTGGGCCTGTACCATCATTGGCTTCCCAATCAAATTCTACGCCTACCGCATGGTGCCGTACATCCTTGCGGAAAACCCGCAGGCAAAGCCATCCGAAGCGATCCTGCTGTCCCGCCAGATGATGGACGGGAACAAGTGGCGCTGCTTCGTGCTTGATCTGACGCTCTATCTGCACTGGGCCTTTTTGCCGACGCTGCTTGCGTCCATCCTCGGCACGGGCATCGGCCTGCTGACCGGCAGAATCCTGCTGTGCCAGTCCATTGCCACGGCCGCAGCCGGCCTGCTCAGCCTGTTATTTGTCAACGGCTACAAGTCCGCAACCTATACCGCGCTGTACGCCGCGCTGCGGCAGGCGCAGATCGAGGCTGACGCGCCGCTTGCGGGCCTGTTCACCGTTCCGGCCTTTGGCGAGGCAGCCCCCGAGGGCCCCAGGCCCAAGCTGCCCGACGCGGACGTGCACCTGCCCGAAGACCCGGTGTTCCATTTCGCCCAGCAGCATAAGCTGAACTACAACCGGCGCTACAGCATCCGCACGCTCATCCTGCTGTTTTTCGCGTTCTCGATCGCTGGCTGGCTGTGGGAGGTCGCGCTGCACATCGTCACAAAGGGCATGTTTGTCAACCGCGGCACGATGTTCGGCCCGTGGCTGCCCATCTACGGTGCAGGCGGCGCGCTTGTGCTGTTCCTGCTCCGCCGGCTGTTCACCAAGCCGGTGGCGACCTTCTTTGTCTCGATGGTGCTGTGCTCGATCATCGAATATTTCACCAGCTGGTATCTCGAGGTCACCAAGGGCATCCGCTGGTGGGACTACAGCGGCTATTTCATGAATTTAAACGGCCGCATCTGTCTGGAGGGCGCGGTCACCTTCGGCCTTGCCTGCTGCGCGGTCGTGTACTTTGCCGGGCCGCTGCTCGGCGGGCTGATCGACAAGCTCTCCCCCGCCAGGCAGAACGCGATCTGCGCGGTGCTAATCGCGCTGTTCGCGGCGGACGCGGTGTATTCGCACTTCCATCCGAACGCGGGCGAAGGCATCACGGACTACAACGACTGGCAGGCGGACGGCGCAGATGCGGAAGCCGCCGCCGCACTCACCGCTTCCAACGCTCCCAGACACGGGTGACGGACGAACATCTGCCGTCCCGCCCGATCTCAAAGACCGCTCCCGATAGCGCACAGTCGCCGGGGGCGGTTTTGAAATATTCGGTCAAATCGCCGCGGAACATGGCGATCGACTGCTCGACGCACACACCCAGCACGGACACGACCGGGCCGGTCATGCCGATATCCGTGATATAGCCCGATCCCTTGGGGTTTATGCGGTTGTCTGCGGTCTGCACATGGGTGTGCGTGCCCCAGATCGCGGCGGCGCGCCCATCCAGATAATAGCCCATCGCGAGCTTTTCGCTCGTGGCGTTCGCATGGATCTCGGCGAGGGCGATATCGTATCTGCCCGCTGCCTCGCGCAGGATCTTATCCGCGCATAAAAACGGGTTGTCCGGCCCGTAGTGCATGTCGCACCGGCCGATCAGGTTCATCACGAGCAGGCGCAGTCCCTGCGGCCCGTCGTAGATGCCCCAGCCCTGCCCCGGGCTCTGCGGCGCGAGGTTGGCCGGACGCAGCACGTCCGGGTGCTCGTCCAGATAGGGCGCGATCTGCTGCTTGGAAAACGCATGGTTGCCCAGCGTGACCACATCCGCGCCCGCGGCAAAGATATCGTCCGCCTGCCCCGGCGTCATGCCGCGCCCGGCGGCGTTCTCGCCGTTGACGATCACAAAATCCGCGCCGTGCTCGCGCTTGACGCGGCGCAGCAGGCCGTGCAGGGTGTCGATCCCCGCCTCGCCGACCACGTCGCCGATGGTTAAAACTTTCATTCTGTCACCTCTTGCTTGTTTTGCGCAGCTGCAGCGCGATATAATACAGCGCCCAGCCGATCAGCCCGGCGCCCAGCGCACACATGCCGACCATGCGGCTGCTGCCCACGTCCATCTCCCTGAGCAGGAAGCCGACCACCAACCCGATCGCCGCGCAGGCCAGCGAAATATTCCAGCACCGGCTCTCGTCGGTCGTTTCCAGCTCTTCCTCGTCGCGCAGCAGCGAGTCCAGCGTCACGTCGAACAGATCGGCCACCGCCTTGATGTTCTCGATATCCGGCATGCCCGCATCGTTTTCCCATTTGGTCACCGCCTGCCGCGAAACGTGCAGCAGCGCGGCAAGCTGCTCCTGCGAGTATTCTTCTTTGACGCGGAGTGCTTTCAGTTTTTCCCCGAATGTCATATGTTATCACCTCGCGTCCAGCATAGCAGGAAGACGCATTTTTGTCCGCTACGCCCGATTTCCGGGGTGCTACGCTGCGTTGCAGCGGCAGTTTTACCGCGTTTCCGGCTCGTAAACCAGCTCTGCGACGCCGCCCGACTGCCGCGCGGACACCAGCCGCAAACTCTGTTTGTATCCCTCCGGGAACAGGCGGATGCCGCCGCCGAGCAGCACGGGCAGCACGGTCAGGTGCCAGTGGTCGACCTCGCCCGCGGCGGCCGCCGCGGCGAGCAGTTCCGCGCCGCCGCACAGCCAGATGTCTTTACCCTGCTTACGCTTTTGCGCGCGCAGCCATGCCGCAAGGTCGCCCTCGATGCGCTGCGCATGGGGCAGCGGCCCGCTGTCATGCGTCCGGACCCGGCAGTCCAGCCCCTCATACGGCCATGCGCCCGGCGAGAGCTCCTGCGTGACCTGCCGGTAGGTCCGGCCGCCCATGACGACCGTGTCCACACCCTGCACGAAGGCTTCGTAGCCGCCGCCCTCCTGCGCATCCGCGAAATCATCCAGCCAGCCCACGCCGCCGTCCCTGTCCGCGATGCAGCCGTCCAGACTGACGGCTAGATATGCCACCGCCTTGCGCATATGCCCTTCCTTTCCAAAAAGGGAGGCGGACAAAACGCTGTCCGCCTCCCCCGTTCTCATTCCACGCCGCACCCCGCGGCATTTTATCGAAAATCGCCCTGCGATTTTCATCCAAAAGCCCAGCTTTGCCGGGCTTTTGGATACCCCGACCCAGCCGCCTTGGGCGGCGTCCAGGGGGTATCAAAAACGGGTTTCCTGCGGGAACCCGTTTTTGTATACAGGGGGAATGGGATTCCCCCTGTAACCTTGTTCGACTCAGTCGAACAAGGTAGATACCGATACTTCCTCGTAAATGCGCGCGATCGCCTCGGTGAACACCGGCGCAACGGACAGGACGTTAATCTTGTCCAGACGCTTCTCGCTCGGCAGCGGGATGGTGTCCAGAATCGCCAGCTCCTTGATCGGGCTGTTCGCAATGCGCTCGATCGCCGGGCCGGACAGCACGCCGTGCGTTGCGCAGGCGTAGACCTCGGTCGCGCCGCCCTTTTCCACCAGCGCATCCGCCGCGTGCACCAGCGTGCCCGCGGTGTCGATCAGGTCGTCGACCAGAATGCACTTCTTGCCCTCGACATTGCCGATGATGTTCATAACCTCGGACACATTCGCCTTGGGACGGCGCTTGTCAATGATCGCGAGCGGCATGTCCAGCTTTTCGGTAAACTTGCGCGCACGGGTAACCGAACCCAGATCGGGCGAGACGATCACGGTGTCCTCGGTGCCGACGCCGAACTTGCCCGCGATATACGGGATGAGCACGGACGAGCCGAGCATATTGTCCACCGGGATGTTGAAAAAGCCCTGAATCTGCGCCGCATGCAGGTCCATCGTGAGCACGCGGTCCGCGCCCGCCGCGGTGATCAGGTCGGCCACCAGCTTGGCGGAGATCGGGTCACGCGCCTTGCTCTTGCGGTCCTGACGCGCATAGCCGAAATACGGGATAACCGCCGTGATGCGGCCCGCAGACGCGCGCTTGCAGGAGTCGATCATGATGAGCAGCTCCATCAGGTTGTTGTTGACCGGGCCGCAGGTGGACTGGACGAGGAACACGTCCGAGCCGCGCACGGACTCCGAGATGGATACCGAAATCTCGCCGTCCGCGAAGGTGGAGATGGCAGCCTTGCCGATCGGCAGGCCGAGCGCGGACGCGATCTGCATCGCGAGCGCAGGATGGGAGTTGCCGGAGAAAATTTTGATATTTTTTCCGTGAGAAATCATTGGATAGCCTCCGTCATAATAGTAAAGTGTGTCCGTTTTTTCTTTTTCTATTATCAGGCGCCGCCGTCCGGCAGCCGCCTTTTTTACTTTTTCTCTTTTTCGTGGGCCGCGCGGCGGCGGTCGTTCCAGCCCTCAAGGTTGGTCTGGCGCGCACGCGCAACGCTCAGTGCGCCCGCCGGCACATCCTTGGTCACGGTCGTGCCCGCGGCGGTGAACGCGCGGTCGCCGAGCTTCACAGGCGAGACCAGGTTGGTGTTGCAGCCGATGAAGCAGTCGTCACCGATCACGGTCTGGTACTTGTGGTAGCCGTCGTAGTTGACCACGACCGTGCCGCAGCCGAAGTTGACCCGCTCGCCGACGGTCGCGTCGCCGATATAGGTCAGGTGGGACACCTTGGTGCCGTTGCCGATGGTGGACTTTTTCAGCTCGACAAAGTCGCCGATGCGGCAGCCGTCCCCGACCACGCACTGCGGGCGGATATAGGCAAACGGGCCGACGGTGGCGTTTGCGCCCACCGTGGACTCATATACCTGCGAGTTGTTGACCGTGGTGCCCGCGCCGATCTCCGCCTTTTCGAGGATGGAGTTCGGGCCGATCACCGCGCCCGCGCCGACCTTGCAGCCCGGACGGATGTGGCACCCCGGCAGGATGGTCGCGCCCGGCGCGATATCCGCATCCGGCGCGATATAGGTGTTTGCAGGATCGAATATCTGCACGCCCTTTTCGATCAGCGTGAAGTTGACCCGCTGGATCATGGCGAGCTGCGCGATGTACGCCGAGCCGCCGTCGCAGATCTCGATGATCTCGTTGGTGACCGCAACGCCCTTCTGCGCGCCCGCGGCGACCGCCGCCGCGACCAGCGCATCCAGCGTGTCCGCGCCCGTGGCAAGCGCCTTTTGCAGCATCTCATAAGTGAACATCGCAACCAGACAGTGTTCATCGCGCGGGATGGGCTGCCCCTCCGCGTCAAAGCCCTGCTGCTCGGCCACCAGCACGCTCACGCCGTAGCCGGTGTGCATATGGGTTTCCGCGAGATGGGTCAGCGCGTCGTCCTCCGCCAGCGCGAACGGTGCGGCGATGACCAGCACATGCGCGCTCTCGGGCAGGTTTTTCAGCGCAGCGAAGCGGTTTGCGCCGTCGATCGCAAGGCTCTCCGCCCCCGCAAGCGCAGACTCTTTTTCGCCGTGCACAAAGCAGCAGGCGTCCACAGCCGCGGGCAGCGCATCGCGCACCGCGTCGCCCGCCGTGCCGAACAGCACAGGACGCGCCCAGGCGGCAAAGCCGCCTTCATCAAACAGGCCGCCAACCAGGGCGGCGGTAACAGTATTCATCACAGAAAATCCTTCCGTTCCACGGGAGCAGAACACCCCCATTTTCATTACACGTTTATTATACAACAGGCTTATGCAAATTGCATCAGCATTTTTCGATAAATTTCCTATCAACTTACGGTATTTTTCGCCGTTTGCTGACAAAAAAGCTGTCCGCACCCGGCGGACAGCCCTGTATTATTTTTTGCGGATGGTATAAACCGAATGGTACGGCATGGGTGTATGCTGTTCCCATGCTTCATCCGTAGCGTTGGAGAACGCTACTTCGTGCGTGATCTCCAGCGCGCCCATCTCGGTTTTATTCGTTTGCTCCGTGTCCGGCGCGCCGAAATCCCAGCCGTCCGCGCTCAGGCCTGCGCTGACGTCATCCCACGTGAGCAGCTCCTGTATGCCCCACTTTTCATACGAAGCGGCGAACGCATAGAACGCGGTTTCCCGCGTCATATAGCCGAACGAGCCTTCCTGCCCCTCGCAGGTCACGGTCACAGCGGAGACATAACCATTCTCGTCGGTTTCCACCGTTACATCGGGCAGGTCGTCCAAATCCAAAGCAACTGCAAGTCCTCTCCACTCGCCAACGGCATTCGGCTCATACCATGTGCCGTCCGCCGCAACGCTGGGCGGATAGCCACGATATTCCAGATAATCGTTGCAGTTGTCCACATAATCCGCAAGCGTCAGCTCGCCCTGATGGGGCGGCAGCTCGGCACGCAGGGTGATGCCCTTGTCCGCGAGCACTGCAAGCACGCTCAGCGCGATGTAGCCCGCGGCGCGGTACCACTTTGTCTCCCGCTCGCGCACCACGATCGCGCAGCTGTTATCCAGATCCCACGGCAGCTCCTCCACCTCACAGTACCGCCAGCATTGTATATTGCGGTACAGATCATAAACCGGGATGCCGCCGCCCATACCGTGAATAAATACGCCCCATGTGCGGTAAAGAGCGGTGCTGATAGACAGCTTGTTTCCGTCCTCGTCGCGCACGGACAGGCCGAAAATCCATTTGCCTACCGTCGTGCCCCAGAAGTGCAGCAGCAGCGGCTCAAAGACAAACACCAGCGCCCAGGCTGCATAGTTGCAGAGCATCGCCCAAGGCAGCGGGATCTGTCCAGCCGGGTTTGCCCGAAAACCCCACAGCGCGACCATGCTCCAGATCAGGCCGTACAGCGACAGGTCGAGCGACCGCGCGAAATACCGCCGCCACGGGCATCCCGCGGGCGGGATGCGGTCCTGCTCGCCGGGCGCAGCCACGGCATAGGACGGCAGCACGGAGATGGACAGGTATTTATCCACGTCCAGCCCGTCCCACTCGGCGCGGTCGTCACAGATCGCGCGGCAGGCCGCATACGCCTGCTGGCCCTCGCGGATGTCCTGCTCGAGCACGTCAAGCTGTTTTGCCGCCGCCTCGGGCAGCGGGCGCTCCCCTGCCTGTACCGCGCGGATCTCGGGGACCGGCACCCGCAGCTGTCGCAGCAGGCGCACCTTGCGCAGGGTCTCCACATCCGCCTCCGTATAATCGCGGTAGCCGTTCGCGCTGCGCGCGGGCGCGACCAGCCCCTCCTTTTCATAGAACCGAATGTTCGCGCGCGTCAGCCCGGTCCGGCGCTCCACTTCAGCGATGTTCATCTATCCCACCCGCCTTTCCTGTGCTTCCATTATAGGGGGTAAAGCAGGTTTACAGTCAAGCAAAATCCGAAAAAATCTTTTTGCGCCGCGCCGCAAAGCTGCCTCTTGCGGGGCACGCCGCCGCATAGTATAATGAACCCGAACGGATCAACAAAATAACTGTCCCCTCCGGGGATATAAGGAGGAAAACCATGAGCAAAATCAGACGATGGGCAGTGTATTTCGGCGGTCTGTTCCTGATGGCGGCGGGGGTATCGTTTTCCGTGCTTTCCGGCCTCGGGGTGTCCCCGATCGACACCATCCCCTATGTGACAAGCGTGATCTTCCAGTCGGATATGGGCCTGTGGACGGCGATCATCTTCGCCTGCTACGTCGGCCTGCAGGCGGTCATCCTGCGGCGCGACTTCCCAAAGCGCAACATTCTGCAGGTCCCGATCGGCATCTGCTTCGGCTGGTTCGTCAGCGTGACCAACTCGCTCGAAGGCGCGCTGCTGCCGGAACCCACCAATTATGCGTTGCAGCTGCTGTACCTGCTGCTGAGCATGATGCTGATCGGCTTCGGCATCTCGTTTTACGTCGAGGCAGACCTGATGAGCATGCCTGCGGAGGGCGTGGCGCAGGCGATCGCTGCCAGGACCGGCTGGCAGCTTTCCAGCTCCAAGATCCTGTTTGACTGGAGCGTGGTCGCGGTGTCGCTGCTGCTGTGCTGGCTCGTGCTGCACCGGCTGGACGGCATCCGCGAGGGCACGCTGATCGCGGCCTTCGGCGTGGGGCTGTTCCTGCGGCTGTCCCAGCGGACGCTGTGCCGCGGCGTGCGGCGGTTCCTGCATCCGGCGGGGCTGCCTGCCGGAGAAGCGGAATAACAGCCGTTTCCGGCAAAACAAACTGCAAACCAAAGCGGCGGGCACAGACCCGCCGCTTGTTTTATATGCGTTATGCTGTCTCCTGCTCCGGGGCGTGCCCCTGTTCGGGCATCTGCACCGTCTCCGGCCCCTCTGCCAGCTGCGCGATGCGCGCGATCAGCGGCAGGCGGTCGTTGAACAGGTTGACGAACCGACCCACGATCAGCGCCGAGATCACGGTGCCCAGCCCCAGACCGTTGAGGCGATGGAAGAACACGATTGACATGGTCAGCGAGATCGCGACCAGCGTCACGTCGAACGCCACCTTGACCGTGCCGAAGCGGATTTTGCTGACCTGCGCCAGCGCGCCGACCAACCCTTCGCCCGGCACACGCAGCACGTCCGGCGCGACCTCTACGCTGATGCCGAAGCCCAGTACCGCGCAGCCCAACAGGAGGAGAACCAGCTCGACCGCAATATTCTGCGGCGCAAGCCAGCCGAGCAGGTTCATGCTTACGTCGATGAACCAGCTGAAAACCACGTTGACGACGATCTGCAGCAGCTGGACCGGATGGTACTGCCGCCGCAGCAGGACGGGCTGCAATATGATGAATATAAGGTTCATCACAAAGGTAAACTCGCCCAGCGTGGGCGCAAAACGCAGGCTGAGCACATAGGGCACGCTTGAGATCGGCGAGGTGCCGAGCGCCGCCTTGGTGATCAACGCCACACCGAACGAATTGATCAGCACACCGATAAAAAAGTAAAAATAACGCAGTGATTTATTTGTCATCTTTTCCACCCTTATTTTGAAGATTTGCAATAATATCCTGCATGGTTTGCAGGAACGCCGCGCGCCTCTCCGGCGGGATACCATCCCACGCCCGCGCGTCAACCTCGGCACAGCCCTGCCGCACGCGCGCGGCCTGTTTCCGGCCCTCCTCGGTCAGGCAGACCAGTGAAACGCGCCGATCGTCGGCCGCAGTTTGCCTGCGCACCAGCCCCTGCTGGTCCATGCGCGCAAGCAGTCCGGTGATCGAGGACTTGTCCAGCGCGCAGCCTTCGCCCAGCTGCTTCTGCGTGCACCCGTCGTGCTCATCCAAATATTCCAGTACCTTGGGCTGGCCGGGCAGCAGGCCATCCTGCCGCACCCGCGCGGCCACCTCCCGGTTGGAAACATGAAACGCGCGCATCAAAAGATAGTGCAGCTCCTCTTCGAGCAAGAAATTCCCTCCTCGTCCGCATTTAGTTTGTATCCAAACTAAATAATAAGACTTTGTCACGCGCTTGTCAATGCGCGCTGTCACGAAAAAGCACCCCTTCCGGAGTGCTTTTTGAGCAGTTTTTCGCTTGTTACTTGACCTCTTCGACCGGGATCTGACGGAGCACCTCGATCGGGCCGCAGCCCGCGCACTTGGCGCAGTCGTGCATGCAGGCCATCGGGTCGTCCGGGTCCTCCTCGCGGCCGATCTCGAGCAGGGTCGGGTCGCCCTGCTTCTCGCCGACGAGGAACTTCGCGACCGCTTCCTCCGCCGAGCCCTCGCAGCCCGGCACAAGCAGCACGCCGATCATCTCGAGCGCGTTGCGGATCGCAAGCCCGAGCGCGCCGCAGATGAGCACATCCAGCTTTTCCATGCTCGCCAGCTTGAGCAGCGCGGTCGTGCTGTCGCCCTCCGCCTGGGCAAGATGCTTGCCGGTCGGGTTCTGCCCCTCGGTCGTGACGACCAGAAAGGTGCGGCAGCCGCCGAGGTTCTGCGCGATCTGGCCGTTATCATATGCTACGCCGATGTTCATCGGATATCCTCCACTGCCTTCATCGCACCAGCCAGCGCGTCCGGAAGTTTCACGTCCTCGATCTTGCCCGCGTCGACCGCCTCAGCCAGCTTGGGGTCGATCGGCAGCTTTGCCAGCACGTTCAGGCCGTACTGCGCCGCGACCTCGTCCAGATGGCTCTCGCCGAACACCGAGATGTGCTTGCCGCAGTCCGGGCACTCGAGGTAGCTGTAGTTCTCCACCACGCCGAGCAGCGGGATGTTCATCATCTGCGCCATCTTGACCGCCTTGCCCACGATCATGGAGACCAGATCCTGCGGCGAGGTGACGACCAGAATGCCGTCCACCGGCAGGGACTGGAACACGGTCAGCGGCACGTCGCCCGTGCCGGGCGGCATATCGACGAACAGGAAGTCCACGTCGTCCCAAACCACGTCCGACCAGAACTGCTTGACCGTCTCCGCAATGATCGGACCGCGGTAGATGACCGGGTCGTCCTCATTGGGCAGAACAAGGTTGATCGAGACCATCTGCACGCCGCCCTCGCTGCGCGCGGGCAGGATACCTTCTTCGCAGCCCTCGAGCTTGTCATGCACGCCGAAGGCCTTGGGGATGGACGGGCCGGTGATATCCGCGTCCAGCACGCCGCAGGTGTAGCCCTTGCGGGTCATGCCGACCGCCAGCATCGAGGTGAGCAGGCTTTTGCCCACGCCGCCCTTGCCGGATACCACGCCGATCACTTTTTTTACCGTTGCAGCGGGGTTTGCCGCGACTTTCAGGCTCTTTTCGCCGCCGCAGCCCGCCGAGCAGGAATCGCAGTTGTGCGAGCAACCCATAGTAAACAACTCCTAACATATCTTTTCTCGCCGGTTTTTAGTATACCGCATTCCGCGTGTTTCCGCAAGGGCGCTCCCCTGCCGCTTTTCTGAAATTTTTGTCAAAATTTCAGGAAGCCGCCCCCACTAAGCCGCGCGCCCGCGCGCATTGGAACTGAGCCCGGGATGCAGCCGCGGCTTAGCCGCGGTGCATCCCCTCGTCCGAACCGGTACGGTCCGGACGAATGGCAAAGCGCCGCCGCTCGTTGGGGGAAACGAGACGACGGCGCTTTGCCGATTCACTACACAGATTTGAAAAAGGGGGGTAAAAGAGAAATAAAAGATCGGTAGGCTTGTCGGTTCGGGATTGCGGCTTCCCTTATCGACATGCTTAGTATACCCCATTTACCCGCCCGATGTATGAACAGTTTTTGAACGGCCTGTGAAAGATTTGTTGCCTGCGCGCGGGGCGCCCGTGGAAATGGGAAGCGCCCTGTTTCCTAAGGGGAGGGAAACAGGGCGCATACCAATGCAAAATGAAAAAGAGGGTAAAAAGAAAAGGTGAAAGAAAGAAAACAAGGTGTAAAAAGGAGTTCGTCGGTCGGGTGGGTGTTTTCCCTTCCGACAATCATAGTATACCGCAGCATTGCAGAAAAAGTGTGAACCATTTTTGAACAGAGTTTGAAAGGTTTTTTACAAAATCGCCGCGCCCGCAGAAGCAGGGAAACGCCCCGGTCCGTGGGGGAACGGAGCCGGGGCGCTTTCCTGTCATTTCACAAAATAAAGGGGGGTAAAAAGAGAAATAAAAGATCGGTAGGCTGCGTCGGTTTGGGATTGCGGCTTCCCTCATCGACATGCTTAGTATACCGCATCCCGCGCGCCAATATGTGAACCGTTTTTGAACAGAGTTTGAAAGGTTTTTTACAAAATCGCCGTGCCCGCAAAGACGGGAAAACGCCCCGGTCCGTGGGGGAACGGAGCCGGGGCGTTTTCTGTCATTTCACAAAATAAAGGGGGGGTAAAAGAGAAATAAAAGATCGGTAGGCTGCGTCGATTCGGAATTGCGGCTTTCCTTATCGACATGCTTAGTATACCCCATTTGCCCGCCCGATGTATGAACAGTTTTTGAACGGCCTGTGAAAGATTTGTTTACATCCGCTTTTTGAGCAGACGGATGTCGTCGCCGAAAAAGCGCAGCGCCATAAACTCGCCCAGCAGCCGCGAGGCCACGGCCGGCGAATACTTTTCGCTCAGCGCCTCGGGCAGCAGGTTGGTGTTGATGATCATGGGGCGTTTTGCCATCAGGCGGTTGTTGATCAGGTTATACAGCGCGGACACGGTAAACGCCGTGCCCATCTCAGTGCCCATGTCGTCGATGATGAGCAGGTCGGCGCGCTCGTAGCGCGCGGCGCCCTCCGCCGCAGCGGCGCCGTCGCCGTTGCCGAACTTGATGGTCTCATACGCGGAAACGATATTGATCGCCGTATCGTACGCCACCGAGAACCCCCGCGCGGACACCGCCTCGGCGATGCAGGTCGAAAGGAAGGTCTTGCCCAGCCCGGTCGAGCCGTACAGCAGCAGGTTGGGCGAATCCTTGCCGAAGTTTGCCGCATACGCCTTGCACTCGTCCAGATTGTACTCCATATTCTCGCGCGGGGACACGCCGAGGCGCGCGTCCGGCCGGGTGGAATAATAGCCCATATTGAACCGGCTGAAATTCTGATCCTGAATGGGCAGCACAGCGGAAAGCTGCTCCTTGAGCAGCTGCGCGTACCGCTCCTTGACGCAGACGCACAGCGCGCTGCCGTTGTAGCCCGTGTCGCCGCACCTCGCGCACAGCGGCTTGTCGGTCAGGTAGTCCCCGGGCAGGCCGAGCCCGCGCAGCAGCCGGGCGCGCTCTTCCTGCAAGGACAGGTTGCGGTCGCGCAGCTGCGCGATCGCTGCCTCCGGGTCGCCGCCGGATTCCATTGCCGCCTTGAGCACCGCCGCCGCGGTCGAGGACAGCTCGCGGTCGATCGCGCGAATGCGCGGCTCGCGCGCGTAAACGTCGCGGCGGCGCTCCTCCAGCTCGTCCAGACGGGCGGCGCGGTCGCGCTCGAGCGCGCGGCGCGCGTCGGCGAGCAGTTTTTTATCGTATGCCATCGCTTATCCCTCCGTTTTGCGGCGGTGGTTCTTGACGCGCGCCGCCCAGTCCTGCTCCCACGCAGCGAGGGTCGCGCTGTCGGTCGGCTGCGCGGGCCCCTGCCCGACCGCAGCCCGGGACTCCGGCTCGAGCGCGGTGATTTCGCTGACCGTATGTACGCCCGCCGCATCCCAGCGCCGCAGGATGCCGAGCGTGTAGTCCAGACTCTTATGCCCCTGATGCTTGTCCGTGCGCGCCGCAGCCAGCGCGACCGCCTCGGGCGGGAAGCCGTGCGCAAGCGCGAACCGGCACACGCGCTGCTCCTTGGGCGCGGGCTGCGCGGGGTCCGCGCCGAGCGCCTTGTACACCGCCTCGCTGAGCGGCTTTTCGTTTGCCCGACGCGCCAAATACCGCTGTGCGTCCTGCGCGGACACAATGCCCATATCCGCCCACTGGTAGGCCTCGCGGCGGATATCCGCCAGCCGCACCGTGCCCTTTTCCTCTTTCAGGTAGGACAGCAGCTCGATGATCGCCTCCGCCGACAGGCCGAGATGGTCATAGGCGGTCAGCAGGCAGCGCAGCTGCCCCTCGGTCAGCGTGCGGCCGAGCACGCCCTCCGCCGTCTCACAGACCCCGGCGAAACGCGGGTCGTCCAGCCGCGCGCGGCGCAGCTCGTCCGCCGTGTACTGCGGCGCATCCGAGGGCTTGTCCTCTTTGGGCGGCTGGGCGGGTGCGGTGAGCTGGTTGATCGTAAACGCCGCGCGCTCGTACCGCTCCGCGGACAGGTGCAGCGCCCGAGAGGCGGCCTTGCCGTCCGCCGTGCCGCCGTGACGCAGGATATAGAGATAGAGCAGCGCCGCGTCACCGTCGCCGGCTGCAATCAGCTTGTCCAGCATATCGCAGCGCGCGACGCGCAGCTCGCCCTCGGGGAGCAGTACGGAGGTGGGCATGGCTTCAGTTCCTTTCCAGATGGGGATTGGTTTCTATTATAGCATATGGACGGCGGTGGGGCAAATGGAAAAGGAGGGCAGATGTCCTCCTTTATCTTCCCGCCAGCTCGTCCATAGAGATTTGTAAAATCCGCGCAGCGGCATAAAAACAGGCGGGCGCCCTGCGGCCGCCGAGAAAAGTCAGGACACAAGGTGAATTGGCCAAAGGCCAAGAGAAAGTGGCCTGGGCCATGCGCCTGACTTTTTTCACAAACAGAAAACAGCGCAGGAATCAAAATTCCTGCGCTGTTTTTCTGCATCGGCATTCCCAGCCGCAGGCTGGCGATGCCGTCTCTCGTTTCAAGCTGTACGCTTGAAACGAAGTCTTACTTGATCTTCTCTTCCGGCTTTACGTCCTTCATGGACAGGTTGACGCGGCCCTTGTCGTCGATCTCCATGACCTTGACCCAGACCATGTCGCCCTCCTTGACAGCGTCCTCCACCTTGTCGATGCGGTGGTCGGCCATCTTGGAAATGTGCACCATGCCGTCCTTGCCCGGCAGCAGGTTGACGAACGCGCCGAAGTTCATCAGGCGTACGACCTTGCCGTAGTAGATCTCGCCCGGCTCCGGCTCCTTGACGATCGCTTCGATCATCTTCCTGGCCTTCTCCGCGTCGGCCGCCTTGACCGCCGCGATGGTGACCGTGCCGTCGTCGTCGATATCGACCTTCGCGCCGGACTCGGCAACGATGTTCTGAATCACGCTGCCGCCCTTGCCGATGACCTCACGGATCTTGTCCGGATGGATGTGCATAGTGGTCATCTTGGGCGCCCACTCGGATACGTCCGCGCGCGGCTTGTCGATGGCCTTGAGCATGATCTCGTCCAGAATGCCGTAACGCGCTACGCGGCACTTCTCAAACGCCTGCTTGATGATGTTCGGGGTCAGGCCGTCCACCTTGATGTCGACCTGGATCGCGGTGATGCCCTTCTTGGTGCCCGCGACCTTGAAGTCCATGTCGCCGTAGAAGTCCTCAACGCCCTGAATGTCGGTGAACGTGGTCTCCTGACCGCCGTCCGTGATCAGGCCGCAGGAGATGCCCGCAACCGGCGCCTTGATCGGCACGCCGGCGTCCATCAGCGCGAGGGTCGAGCCGCAGACCGAGCCCTGCGAGGTCGAGCCGTTGGAGGAAATAACCTCGGAAACCAGGCGCAGCGCGTACGGGAACTCGCTCACCGGCGGGATGACCGGCAGCAGCGCGCGCTCTGCGAGCGCGCCGTGGCCGATCTCACGGCGGCCGGGGCCGCGGGACGGACGGGTCTCGCCGACCGAGAAGGACGGGAAGTTGTAGTGGTGGATATAGCGCTTTTCGGTCTCTTCAAAGATGGTGTCGAGCTCCTGCGCGTCGCCCAGCGTGCCCAGCGTGCAGAGGGTCAGCACCTGCGTCTGGCCGCGGGTGAACATGCCCGAGCCGTGTACGCGCGGCAGCACGTGCACCTCAGCCGCCAGCGGACGGACTTCCTCCATGCCGCGGCCGTCTACGCGCTTGCCGTTTGCCAGCCAGCGGCGCACGATCTTCTTCTGGAGCTTGTCCACGCACTCGGACAGGTTCGCGCCGTGCTCTTCCTTGTATGCCTCGTCAAGGCCCGCCTCGAACTCGTCGACGATCGCGCGCACGCCCGCGTCGCGGACGGTCTTGTCGTCGGTGTCCATTGCGACCTCGAACTTATCATTGCACGCAGCCTCGAGCTTGTCGAACAGGTCGTGGTCGATGTCGTGGTGCTCGTACTCGAACTTGGGCTTGCCGATCTCGTCCTTGATGCCCTGGATGAATGCGCAGATCTTCTTGAGTTCCTCGTGCGCCTCCATCAGAGAGTTAAACATCTGATCCTCGGGCACTTCCTTGGCGCCCGCCTCGATCATGACGATCTTGTCCTTGGTTGCGCACAGGGTAACATCCATCTCAGAGACCTTGCGCTGCTCGGAGGTCGGGTTGATGACGGTCTTGCCGTCCACAATGCCGACCTGACAGCCCGCGACAACGTAGTCAAACGGGATATCCGAGATCGAAACCGCGATCGAAGCGCCCAGCAGCGCCACGACCTCGGGGGAGTTGTCATAGTCGTTCTCCAGCACGGTGCAGACGATGGAAACGTCGTTGCGGAGATCCTTGGGGAACAGCGGGCGCATCGGGCGGTCGATCTGGCGGGAAGCCAGGATCGCCTTCTCGGAGGGACGGCCTTCGCGGCGCATAAAGCTGCCCGGGATGCGGCCTACCGCGTACAGGCGCTCCTCAAAGTCGACCGAGAGCGGGAAAAAGTCGATGCCGTCGCGCGGCTTGGCGGAAGCGGTCGCGGTGACGAGCACGGCGGTGTCGCCGTAGCGCACGAGGCACGAACCGTTGGCGAGCTGCGCCATCTTGCCGGTCTCGACGGTCAGCTTGCGGCCGGCGATCTCGGTTTCAAAAACGCGGTAGTTTTTGAAGTCAAAGGGATTGATGTTTGCCATTCTTTTTTCCTCCTTTTGGTTTTTCGGAGGGCGGCGCATCACTTTTTTAGCACTTGAAGCAAGGGGGAACGCTGCTTTCCCCGCTCCTTCAACTGCTAAAAAGCGCTTTGGCCGCCTTCCACTAACAAAACACGAATAGGGGAGCAGACTGCCCCCCTATTCCTTTGTTTATCTTACTTACGGATGCCGAGCTTGGCAATCAGCGCACGGTAGCGGTTGATGTCCTTCTTCTGAAGGTAGGCCAGCATGGAACGGCGCTGGCCGACCATCTTGAGCAGGCCGCGGCGGGAGTGGTTGTCCTTCTTGTGGACCTTGAGGTGCTCAGTGAGCTCCTGAATGCGCGCGGTCAGGATGGCGATCTGGACCTCCGGAGAACCGGTGTCGGTCGCGTGGGTGCGGTTTGCCTCGATAACGGCAGTCTTGTCTTCCTTACGGATCATGATTGCTTCACCTTTCATATAAATATTGTTTTCGGCTTTTCAGACCCGCGTGCCGGGCTGCGGCTCGGTGAAATGGACGCGGTAGGGACGCGGCCGGTATTCCCGCCAGCTAAGCAGGGGGCGAAAGCACAATTTATGATAACACGTTCTCACGAATTTGTAAAGCAATTTCTATTTTTTTGTTCATTTTACCGCAAAAGAGCACTTTTTCCTGTATCCTTTGTCGAATTGACCAATTATGAACAAATTGTGAACGGGATTTTGTCGGATTTTCACCTTGTCCAAACAGGTGATCGAATGCTATAATTTTATCAACATCGGCGGACAGCTTGAGATCCCATCTCGCTGAAAGCCGTTTCTGATTTATTGCTAAAGACACGCGACGGGGCTGTGCAGCAGTGCGGCCTGAAGTCGCGTTCTTTTTTTGCTTTATACGCTGTCCATAAACCGCCGGATGCGCCCTGGGGCGCGCCCGGCGGTTGTTTTTTCCCGCGAAGGCAATCCGGACAGCCGCTGTCCGCATTTTTCTGGTATACTATGTTCATCCCTCCGGAAAGGCGGTGCCGTTCATGCAGACCATCCCGGCGAAAACCATTGTCACAAACACCAAAAACAGCGCGGGCTGGTTCGGCGCGCGCTACAACATGAATATCTACCGCGGCTGCCCGCACGGCTGCATCTACTGCGACAGCCGCTCAGAATGCTACCGCAACGACGATTTTGACACCGTGTACGCCAAGCAGGACGCGCTGCGCATCATCCGCGACGACCTGCGCCGCAAAACCCGGCCCGGCGTGGTGTCCACCGGCGCGATGAGCGACCCGTACAACCCGTTCGAGCGCACCGAACAGCTCACGCGGCACGCGCTCGAGCTGCTTGCGGCCTACGGCTTCGGCGTGGCCGTCGCCACCAAAAGCGACCTGATCTGCCGGGACACCGACGTGCTCCGCGAGATCCACGCGGGCGCGCCCGTGCTGTGCAAGCTGACCGTCACCACGGCGGACGACGCGCTCGCCGGGATCATCGAGCCGCATGCGCCCGCCCCCTCCGCCCGGCTGGACGCGCTCGCGCGCCTGTCGGACGCCGGCCTGCCCACCTGCATCCTGCTCATGCCCGTGCTCCCGTGGATCACGGACAGCGAGCAAAACATCCTGACGCTTGTGCGCCGCGCAAAAGAGGCGAGCGTGCCGTTTATCTATCCCGCGTTCGGCCTGACCATGCGCGACCGCCAGCGCGCCTACTTTTACCGGCAGCTCGACCGCGCCTTTCCCGGCCTCAAGCACAAATACATCGCCCGCTACGGCACGCGCTATCAATGCGCCAGTCCGCACGCGCGGCAGCTTTGGGAAGTGTTCACCCGCGCCTGCGACGAGGCGGGCATCCTGTATCAGATGCGCGACATCACCCGCCGCTACCAGCGCGGATATGACTGCGGCCAGCTCTCCTTTTTCTGAGCCATGCGCAAAGCGCACAAAATTCCCCCTCATACAATTTGTTCAAAACCGCCTTTGCGTTTTTGGTACTTTTCTCCTAAAATAAAAGCACAGATTGTATGTTATCCACGTGATACTCATACACTGTGCAACATTTTCACCTGCCCGGAAAGAGAGGAGCTCCATATGAAACGCATCAAGGCGGCCTGCATTTGCCAAACGCTGCATTTTATGCTCAAAGAGGATATCGCGCACGAGCTGGCTGTGCGTCAGGTCCAGGAAGAGGTCACGCACTACAAGCACACGCTCGAACGCAACCGCACCCAGCACAAGATCCTGGAAGAGACCACCCAGCCGGACGGCTCGGTCATGCTCAAGATCGTCAAGCAGTATAACCAGAGCCCAGTCGGGGATTATCTGAACTGAAACAGGCAGGCGGCGGAGCCGAAGGCTCCGCCGCCTGTTTTTGTTTGCCGTGAACCGCTTCTCGCCGTTACTGAATATACGGTTTGCTGGTGTCGATCACGATGGTCTGTGCATTGTTGTCCCACTCCACGCTGACGCCCAGCATAAAGCACAGGTCGCGCAGCTTGAAATAATGGTTGCCACCCACCTCATACGCCTTACCGACGAGCGGCATATCGTCCACATACACGTCCGCCGTCGCGCGGGTCGCGGTCTGCGTGCCGCCCGTGAGCGGCTCCAGCTCGCCGCCGACCGGAGTGTACGCGCCGCCGGTCAGCGTCACCTTGCGCGCCTCACCGTCCCACGCGACGTCAAAGGCGGCCTTCGTGCCGGTGAACGCGACCGCCAGATCGCGCAGCTTGAAATAATTGTTCCCCTCGATCTCGTAGGCCGCAGCCGCGACCGACGTGCCGTCCACCACGACCCGCGCGGACGACACAAGCGCAGGCTTGGTCAGCTCGGCCCTGACCGGCGCACTGTCCAGGATATACTGCACCGCCGTGTCCACGCCGTCCATATAGTCCGCGAACGTCTGCCCGACCTCGATATCCGGGCGGAAGCTCTCGATGCCGTAGTTCCACACCGTCTGATAATAGCTGCCGAGGTCGATGAATTTGTTGGAATACTGGCCGCGGATGCCCGAATTCGGCAGTTCAAACGCGGTAACCGCGCCGAAATGGTCCACGCTGCCGCCGGTCGGCGTGCCGACAAAGGTCGCGCCCACATCTTTCAGCTGCACGGTGTTGATCAGCGCGGAGGAAAACGTCCCCTCACCTGCCAGCACATAGGCTGCGTTGCCGTTTGCAATGAACTGCTGCGCCAGATAGGTGATCGGGTACAGCACGCCGTCCGAGCCGCCGCCGTTATTGCGCAGGTCGATGATAAATTTGGTGTAATCGCCCGATTCCAGCTTCGCTTCCACCTCGGCGGCAAATTCGTCCATCGGATGTTCGGGGTCCTCCCGGCAGCTGTTGTACTGCATATACAGCGCACCGCCGCCAAGGTCGAGCAGCTTGTAGTATACTTCCCGGTCCGGCTCGGTCGCAGGGACCGCGGCGCGGAGCTGGCTTGCGTTGACATAAGCGTCCGAATCGAGCGCCGCGTACTCCTGCGCGGAATAGACCTTCATATCCAGCGTGGTTTCCGCGCCGTCCGCGGCGCGCACCACAACCGGCAGGCTCTCCTCCCCGCCCGTGACCATGCCGTAGTGCTGCAAAATCTCGGTGACATACACCATGCCGCCGAACTGGCGGCGCAGGCGCACCTCGTTGTCATACGAGATCATGGGTTCGAGCGCCTGCATCAGCTCGTCCATGCTGTGCCCGTTTATCGAGACGATCTCCTGCCCGATGTAGTCCTGATACGCCTTTTCCGCGCCGGACAGCACCCAATGTCCCTCGTACCAGTCGGGCGCCATGATGATCAGGTGGTAGTCCTGCATTGCACTGCCGACCGAGATCATGGTATGCGAATCGCCTGCGAGCGCGGTCAGCTCGGACAGCTCGATCGCAAAATCAAAGTCGGACAGCCCTTCCAGCCCGGCCCCGATCTCGCTGACCTTGTCCGCAACCTCCTGCTCGGTGGTATTGGCATAAAAATCCGGGTGGTTTTCGGTCAGCGTCTGCACCAGATAGTCCAGATCCTCCTGCCGCGCCTGCACGGTATCGTCCGCCGCGCCCGCCAAAGGCAGTCCGCCCAGCACCACAGCCGCACTCAGGCATCCCGCCAGCCACTGCTTCACGCTCATGTTCGATCACCCCTTTGTATTATTATCATAACACAAATATACATCCGTGCCGGCAATTTGTCAACCCCTTGTTTCCTCTCCCGCAGCATAAAATAAAACATACCCACAGGCCTGTGGGTATGCTCTTATCCTCTCAGGAAAAACGCTGGCTGCGCAGCTCCAGATTGTATGCCAGCAGCACCCGCAGGCGCTTTTTCCCGCGCGTCAGATGACGCGAAACCGCGGACTGACTGATGCCCAGCTTGTAGGCGATCTCCTTGCCGGACAGCCCCTCGACCTCCTTGAGCCACAGCACCTCATACTGCCTGTCGGTCAGCTCCTCCCGGAGCGCATGGAAAAACGCATCCCGGAACGATGCGCGGAACGCACTGTTATCCGAGGCAAGCGCGGATAAATAGCCCTCATATGCCGCGCGGTCCGCCTCGCGCTCAAACAGCCTGTTTGCCTGCATGGTCTTGTCCCCCTTTGTCATAATAATGCTCGAGTATGAACGCCGTTTTGCGGCTCTCGTTGATCAGCACCCGCAAGCACCCGATGCGCTGCTTTAAGCGGTATTTGACCTCCTTATGCCGCGCGCGGCGCTGCGCTACCTGCAGCTGTTTCATCCGCAGCTCGAGCAGCGCCGTGTTGGAGCGGTATTCCTGCGCCATCTCCCGCAGTGCCATAGCGTTTCCTCCTTTTTATCGAACATTTGTTCGTTTCTGATTTAATGATACAATATGTTGTCAAATTTGTCAATAGCAACCTATATTTGGTGTTCTATCAATAAATCAACCCACATATATTGCCAGAGGAAGGAGGCGGCGGACATGCGTAAACTATTGCTGACCGGCTGCGGGCTGGTGCTCATTCTGTATCTGCTGCCCGTATTCTGGCCCGCAGATCAGGCGGAGCCCCGCACAGCCGAGACGGTTTCCGCGCCGCAGGATACCCCGGCAGACATCCAGAACATCGACTACTCCACCGTTACGGTCGAAATCGACGGCACACCCACCGCGCTCCCGCTCGAGACCTATGTCGCCGGGGTGGTCGCCGCGGAGATCCCGAACGACTTCCCCGAGGAGGCCATCCGCGCGCAGGCAGTCGCGGCGCGCACCTACGCGGTGTATAAGCTGTCCCGCGGGCGGCCCGATGTGCATCCGGACGCCGACCTGTGCGACGATTACCATCACTGCGCGGCCTATCGCGACGTCGCGGTCGAGACCGCCGCGGGCAGCGATTATTCCCGCGTGCAGCGGGCGGTCGAGGACACCGCGGGTCAGATCCTGACCTACGACAGCGCGCCCATCGCGGCGGTGTTCCACTGCGTCAGCGGGCCGCGCACCGAATCCGCGAAGGACGTCTGGGGTGAGGATATCCCCTATCTGCAGAGCGAGGTCAGCCCGGGCGGCTCGGCCTACAGCGCATACGAGGACGCGGTCACCGTCTCCGCGGACGATTTCCGTCAGGCGGTTGCGGACACCTTCCCCGCCGCGGATGTATCCGGCGCGCCCGAAACCTGGTTCAAGGCGTCCGTGCGCTCTAATGCAGGCGGCATCATCACCGTGCAGCTCGGCGGCGCGACCGTCGAGGGCACGGCAGTGCGCGAGCTGTTCGGCCTGCAATCGACCAACTTCACCATCACCACCGATGAGGACAGCATCACCTTCCACACCATCGGCTATGGGCACGGCGTCGGCCTGTCACAGTACGGCGCAAAATACATGGCCGAGCAGGGCGCGGAGTATCAGGAGATCCTCGCGCACTATTACCGCGGCAGCACGCTTTCCACCCTGTGACCCGCGCGGAAAGCAAAACGATCCACAAGGCTGTGGATCGTTTGGTTTTATTGCATATCAAGTTTTTTGTATATTTCCCGCTCCGCATGGCCATACTTGGGTCAACGGAGGTAAAGGGATATGAAACAATACAATTCCAAACACACCGCTGTCCTTTCCACACGCGGGTTTTACACCATCCTGACCGTCTGCTGTCTGATCATCGCAGTATCCGCATGGGTGCTCTGGACGAGCGCGGACGACCCGGCGCAGACCGAGGCTGAGGCCAATGTGCCCATCGTCACCCCGGCGGAGGACCTGCCCGACCTGACCGCGGACACGCCGGTCATGAGCGAGGAGGAAGCCGCCGCGCCCGAGCCGGCTGAGGAACAAACCCCGGCGGAGGAGACGCCGGAAGAAGCCCCGCAGACCGCCGCCCCCTCGTCCACGGTCACGGTCTCCGCGCCGATCTTTGTGCGTCCTGCGTCGGGCGCGGTCATCACGCCGTTCTCGGGCGATGAACTGCTGTTCCAGCCGACGTTCGGCGACTGGCGCGTGCACACCGGCACGGATTTCGCTGCCGAGCCGGGTGAATCCGTGCTCGCGCTGACCGACGGCACGGTGCAGGAGGTATTTGAAGACGGGCTGTACGGCACCTGCGTCACCCTGTCGCACGACACCGATCTGATCTCCACCTACCGCGGGCTGACCGATGTGCGCGTCACCGCGGGGCAGGCGGTCTCGGCGGGCGAGACGCTCGGCGCGGTCGCGGAGACGATCGACGCAGAGGCCGCGCTCGGCACGCACCTGCATGTGGAGACCGCGCGCGCCGGCACGCCGGTGGACGTGCTCTCGCTGCTCGGCGAGAGCGAGGTTGAATAAAACGGTTCAGATATGCAGCAGCCGCGGGGCGATGCCCCGCGGCTGCTCTGTTTACTTCTGCGCGATATAGTTCCCGGTCAGGCCGCCGCCTGCGACCGTGATGATCCCCTCCGCAAGCAGGAAATTGATCTCCCCGTCCGCGGATTTGGCGGTCTCGCCCGACACCGCGGCGGTCCCCTGAGTGCCGTCCGAGAAAGCGTAGGCAAAAGCGCCGTCCTGCTCCTCAGTGATCGTCAGCGACACGTCCGCCGGGTTGACATACTTCCCTTCCCAGCCCGCAGGCCGCTCGGCCTCCGGATCGTACAGCGGGAAGGACTCGTAATCCTCCAGCACGCCGTCGCCCAGATAGTAATACTTTTCGCCGGTCTCGCGGTCGACCGCGACCTTGCCCACCGGCTCGCCCGCCGCATCGCGGACCTCGAACACAAAATACTCGTGCGCCGGCCCATCCTCGCCGCCGACCGACAGGGTCTCCTCGCTCTGTTCGACCGTATACGCCTGCGCATCAATCGTGCCGGCCACCCGCTCGAGCGCCTCTTCGCTGCTCAGCTGAAAAGGCTCGTCCTCCAGCAGGCCCGCCTGCTCCGCCTGTTCCAGCGCCTGCATCTGCGCATTCACCCGGCCCGCCTCCTCGGCTGCCGGGTCAGCCGCGCCGGTCTGCTGCGTACAGCCGGACAGCAGCAGGGTACACAGCACCGCAAAAGCAATGGGTCGTTTCATTCTGCTCTTCCTTCCATCTTTTCCTCTGCATCCATATAGCAGGCGGCGCCGCAACCTGCGGCGCCGCCTTTATCATACCGTATCCGGCCGGAAAATGCAATCATCAGTTATCCGGCAGATCGGTCATTCTTCCTCTTTTTTCAATTTTCTGCGCCAGCGGCTCTCCTTTTTCGACCGCTTGAACCGTTTTTTGACCCACTCGACCGCGCTGTCCGTGATCGAATAATATACCGGCGTGATGAACAGCGTGGCGATGGTCGAAATGACCATGCCGGTCATCATGACGATGCCCATCGGACGCATCATTTCCGAGCCCTCGCCGCCCGCGAATACCATCGGCACCAGGCCGAGGATGGTCGTCAGCGCGGTCATGAGCACCGGCCGCACGCGGCGCGGACAGGCGTTGAGGATCGCAGTGTTCTTATCCTCGCCGCGCTCCCGGCGCTGGAGGATGTAGTCGACCAGCACGATCGACGAGTTGACCACCGTGCCCGCCAGAATGATGACCGCGAGCAGGGCAACCATCGACACCTTGTAGCCTGTCGGCCACAGCAGCACGAGCGAGCCAAGCAGGCCGATCGGCAGGATGAGCATGATCGCAACCGGCAGCACGAACGAGTTGAACTGGCTGGCCAGAATGAAGTAAACCAGCAGAATCGCGACCATCAGCGCGGTCATCAGCGACTGCGTGGTCTCTGCGATGCTCGAGGCTGCGGTCTCTCCGTCCTCGATCTCGACGCCCTCGGGCAGCTGGTAATCCGCGAGCAGCGTGTTCACCTGCTCTGTGATGCCGATGCTGTCGCCGGATTCGGATTCGCCCGTGATCGTGACCGTCTCATACTGGTTGAGTCGTTCGATCGTCTGCGGGGACAGCTCGGTGTACACATCCGCCACCATCGACAGCGGCACGGTGCCGCCGGTCGCCGCGGGCAGCTGCAGCGACTTGAGCGCATCCAGATTGGTCGTCAGCGACTCGTCGCCCGAAATGGTCACGTCGTACTCCTCGCCGCCCATGCGCAGCGTGGTCGCGGTCGAGCCGGTCAGCTCGCCGCGCACGAGCGAGCCGATGGTCGCGGCGTTCAGGCCGAAGCGCGAAGCGTTTTCGCGGTTGATCTTGACCGCCACGCGCGGCACCTGCTCGCCTGCGGAGCTCTCGACATTGACCGCGTCCGGCAGGGCTTCGATCCGGGCCGCCAGATCGTTTGCCGTCTCCGCCAGCTGATCATAGTCCTTGCCCGAGAGCTGCAGGCTGATATCCGAGCTCGAGCCGAGCGACATCGTGCTCGCGGAGACCGTGATCTCACAGCCCGCGATATCCGCAAGGTCGCGCCGCAGCCGGCTCGCTACTTCGGTCGAGGAACGGTCGCGGTCCTCGAGATCGACCAGCGTGATCGTCACGCTCGAGCCGGAGGTTGCGGACATGACCGAGCTCGAGCTGCCGGTGCTGTAATACACCTGCTCCATCTCGGGGATGGTCTGCTCCGCAATGGCAACGATCCGGTCCTGGATCGCCGCGGTCTCCTCCATCGTCGAGCCGTTCGGCATACCGACCGACACGCTGATCTGGCCCTGATCCATCTCCGGGAGCAGCTCGGAGCCTGCCAGCGCGATGCTCACGATCGAGACCGCACAGATCACGCCCGTGACCGCGAGGCCCACCCCGCGGCGCGTGATAAACAGGTGCAGCATCTTTTTATACCAGCGCGCCATCGGCTTATCCGCCATCATGCGCTCTTTCGTACCCGGGTCGCTCGCCGAAATGCGGTGCACGCCGCCACGGTCGAGCAGGATGTAGCACAGCAGCGGCACAAGCGTGAGCGAGATGATGAGCGACGAGGACAGCAGCGCCACGATCGTGATACAGAACTCACGGAACAGCATGCCGGTCATGCCGCCGGACAGGCCGATCGGCAGGAATACCGCGACCGTGGTCAGCGTAGACGCAGTGACCGACAGGACGACTTCCTTCGTGCCCAGCACACAGGAGTCCCAGCGGTCGTAGCCGTCCGACCGGTAGTGGAAGATATTCTCGAGCACAACGATCGAGTTATCCACGATCATGCCGACGCCGAGCGCAATGCCGCCGAGCGACATCATGTTGAGCGTAATATCCAGCGCGAACATGATCAGGAAGGTGAACAGGATGCAGCAGGGCATCGCCACCGAGATCGCCACCGTTGCGCCGATATCGCGCAGGAACACGATCAGCACGATCGCCGCGAACAGCACGCCCATCCAGATGTTGGACATGGCGTTGTCCACCGTCATATTGATGTAGTCCGACTGATCCATCACGAGATCCCAGTCGAACGCGTCGTTCTGGGCGGTCAGAGTATCCAGCTGCGCCTTGGCGCGCTCGGCGATCTCGACCGTGTTCGAGCCGGACTGCTTGTTGACCGACAGCAGCAGGCATTCCTCGCCGTTTACCTTGGCCAGCGCGTCCTGGTCCTTGGGCTGGAGCGAAATGTCCGCGATCTGGTTCAGGCGCACCGTGCCGCCCGCAGGCAGCGAGATCAGCGCATTTTCCACATCCTGAACCGACTGGTATTCGCCGTCCGTGCGCACGGCCAGCGTCTGCGAGCCGCTTTCCAGCTCGCCGCCCGGCACGGCGATATTGTCCGCGCCAAGCTGCTGGGCGATCGAAGAAACGGTCAGGTTATAGCCGCGCAGGCGCGCGGGATCGGTCTTGACCGCGACCTCGTTCTCATAGCCGCCCGAAATATCGACCGAGGCCACGCCGTCCAGACGCTCGAGCGCGGGCGCGAGCTCGTCCTCGGCAGTGGACTGCAGGGTCGCAAGGTCGCTGCCGCGCAGCGCAACCATGATGACCGGCATGGAGTCGATGTCGATCGACATGACGGTCGGGTCGGACGCATCCTCGGGCAGCTGGGACTTGACCATGTCGACATTGTCGCGCATATCGGTCAGCACCTCGTCGAGGTTCACGCCGTAATCGAACTGGGCGATGACCATCGACATGTTCTCCGCCGAGGTCGACGTCAGCGTTTCCAGCCCGGACAGGCTGGCGCAGGCGGACTCGAGCGGTTCGGTCACCTGCTGCTCGATATCCTCCGGACCGGCGCCCGCATAGGTCGAATATACGATCGCCACCGGCAGCTCCATATCCGGCATGAGCGCGAGCGGCAGGGACTGGAAGCAGTAAAAACCAAACACGGCGATCAGAATGTACACCAGTATGGTCATTACATTGTGTTTGATACAGTTTTCCGCGATTTTCATAGGGATGTCAGCCCTCCCCGCCCGCGTCGGCGGCGGTATCCGCCGTATCCGCCGGCAGATCGTCCTCGCCCGTCACGATGCGCACCGCGGCGCCGTCCGACAGGTAGGACTGTCCCTTGACAACCACGCGGTCGCCCTCCGCAAGGCCCGAGAGGATCTCGGTATCCGTGTTGCTGACCAGGCCGGTCTCGACCGTGACACGCACCGCGGTATCCCCTTCAGCGTAGGTGTCCACAACGAACACATACTGCTCATCGTCCGCACCGGTCAGGATCGCCTCGGTCGGCACCGAGATCGTGTCGCTGCGGCGGTCGGTATAGAAGGTCACGGTCGCAAACGCGCCGATCGGCGGCTTGACGTCCGCCGGCAGGGAAACCGACACATCATACAGGCTGGTCTGCGCATTGGCAGCCGCCGGCACCTCGGAGATCGTGCCGTTTACCATGTCGTCCGACAGCGCCGAGATCACAACGCCCGCGTTATCGCCCTTCCTGATATCCATGTACACGTCTTCCGCCACCGAGGCCGCGACCTCGACCGCGCCGTTTTCCGCGATCACGACCGCGGGCTGCGCGGACGACGCCATGCCGCCGCGCACCAGATTGACCGCGGTCACCGTGCCCGCGCAGGGCGCGGTCACCGTACCGAGCTCGGCCTGCGTGGTGATCTGGTCCATCGAAGCCTGAATCTGCGCCAGCGAGGCGGACTGCTGCGCCTGCGCCTGCGCGACCCCGGCCTGCGCCTGCGAAAGCGCCGCCTGCGCCTGCTGCAGCCCCTGCCGCGCCTGCGTCACGTCCTGTTCGGCAGCTGCGCCGACCTCGAGCAGCGCCTCGGCATTGTCCACTGCCTGCTGCGCCTGCTCCACGCCCAGCTCCGCCTGCTCGACACCCAGCTGTGCGGATTCGATCGCGCGGTCGGTCGCGGCCTTAGTGGCGCTGTAGGACTGCTGCAATGCGCCCATCGTCGAGGTGACGGTCGAGGTGTCCACCGTGAACAGGGTCTGCCCGCGGCTGACCGTGTCGCCCTCCTCGACCGACAGCGTCTGCACCTGCCCCGCCAGCAGCGGGAACACCTGCACCTCGCTGACCGCAACGACCTTGCCGGTCAGCGAGTATTCCGCGCTCATCGGCCCGGAGGTGACCTCCATCACCTCGACCGCAGTGCCGCTGGGCGCTTCCTCCTCGGCTTCTTCCTCCTGGCCGCAGCCCGCGCACAGCAGCATGACGCCTGCAAGCGCCGCAGCGGCAAAACGTTTTCTTTTCATGGATGCCCTCCTGAGATGAATTCCGGCCGCGCTCTTATGCAGCGCTGCCAATGTAGCCCCGTTTCGCCCAGTCGTATGTATTGTAGGCGGTGAACAGGTCATGCTCCGCGGTCCGGACCGCGTCCTCCTGCGCTGCCAGATCGTCCTGCGCGGTCAGATAGTCGTTTTTCGATATCATGCCGCGCTCATACCGCAGCGCATCCACGTCAAAATTCTTCTTTTCCATATCATATGCGGCCTGTGCCTCATCCAGCAGGCGCTTTTTGTCCTGCACGTCCAGATAAAGCTGGCGGAACGAATTGGTCACGCTCTCCTCCGCATATTCCAGATTGAGTTTGGCCGCCTCGTAGGCGTCCACAGTCGAGGTCACATTGTCCTCATAGTCGTTCGAGGCCTTGCGCATCTCGTCCCGCGCGGACCAGATCGTATAGCTGTTGTCCAGCGCCGCTTCCAGATCCTTCTCGTAGTTCATATCCGCAAGCTGCCGGTCGGTCACGGTCGGCAGGGTGGTCGGCTTGACCGTGGTGTTCGCCGTGTTGCCGCAGAGCAGGGACAGCTGGTTCTCGGTCGCGGTCTGCTGCTTGACCAGCGTCTCGCGCTGGGCCGCGGCCGTGCGGCGGGTCTGCTCGAGGTTTTCCAGCGTCAGCTGGGACGCCATGCCGATCTCAACCTGCTTCTCGACGACTGCGATATTGCGGTCGAGCGCAGCGAGGCTGCGGTCGAGCGTCTCGATGCCCTCGCGGATCGTGATGATGCCGGCATAGGCGGTCTGCGCGCCGACGACGATGCCATTTGCTGTGTTTTCGAGCTGCTTCTCGGTCGAGGCGTAAGTATCATCCAGTTCATCCTCAGCCGCCTCCTGCGCATCGTCCAGTCCGGAGATTATACCATTGATCTGCGCTACGCCGTTTTGTGCTACCTTCAAAAGCGATTCCGCCATTTCGATCTGCGCAGCTATCGTAGGATCTGAGCTGTCACCGTCCAACGCCTTTAACTCTTTAATATATGTGGTATATGCGTTGGCTTGGCTCTGATATTCATTCAGCTGTGCCTGATACTGCAGCTCCTCTGCAAAAAACTGCCCATCCAGATCGGTGTTTTCGATCCCCTGAAGCGTTTTCTTGAAGGCCTGGATGGTCTGGTTGTGCGCGCGGACGGTCTCCTCCAGCCCGCGGAACCCAATCGACTGCGCGTCCTGCACCGGCGGCGCCGCGTTGACGTCCCCGCTGCCCAGCACATCGGCCGCTGCCGTTGCCGCCGCCAGCGCGCCCAGCCCGGCGATATCCGTCACATGCACCGCACCCGCCGGCGCGACCGACACCGCGCAGATCACGCCTGCCAGCAGTGCACCGATGGTTTTCCGTTTCATTTTCGCTGTTCGTCTCCTCTCACTGCTCAAAGCAGTTCGCGTGTGATAATGCTTGTGTGGATGTACTCGATGGCCTCGCGCGGCGGCTCCCCCGTCCGCAGCGTATGGGCGAGCACCTCGATGGCGCGGGTGGTCTGCGCCGAAAAATCCTGATCGATGATGAAATCCAGCCGTCCGTCCTCCAGATACTGGCGCGCGTGCGGCGTCAGGTCGTGGCAGACCACATGCACCTGCCGCGCCGGACGGGCACGCTCGAGCGCGTCCATGCAGCCGCGCACGGATTCGTTGGCCATATAGATGCCGCGCAGGCGCGGGTTGTGCCGCACCTGCTGCAAAACGCCGTCATAGGTCAGGTCGTACTGCTCCACGCTCTCGATCACATGGATGTTGATCTCGTCGCCGAAGATCTCGTGCATGCGGTCGAGGAAGCCGCGCACGCGCAGGCCGTGCGCGGTAAATTCGCGGTTGCCCGTGACCACGAGCACCTCCGCATCCGCGACGTAGGGCGCGAGCAGCCCCGCCGCGACCCGGCCGGACTTGACCATGTCCTGCCCGATGTGGTACAGCCGGCGGCTCTGCCGCACATCCGAGTCGCAGGTCACCACCGGGATGCCTGCGCCGACCAGCCGGTCGATCTCCTCGCTCATCGCCAGCGTGTCCGGCGCGGTGACGATCAGCCCGTCGATGCCGCGCTCCTCCAGCCGCCCGATCGCCTCGAAATACGAGCGGTGCGAGCGGTTTTTCAGCTCCTCCACCAGCACGTTTACGTCGTTCAGACCGCGGTTGTGCACCGCTACGCGGATGCCCTCGCGCATCCGGCGGATGAAAAAGGCGTCCCAGCTCGGCAGGATCACGCCGATCCGGCAGGAGCCGCGCCCCGCCCGCGCCGCCTGCCGCTGGGCAGGCGTTTTATAGCCATACTCGTTGATCATTTTCTGCACACGCTCGCGCACCTCAGGCGCGACATTGGGACGGCCGTTGACGACCCGGTCCACCGTTCCGCGCGATACGCCGCACTGTTCCGCAATCCACTGTGCAGTTACTTTCATATCCAAGTACCCCTTTGTCTGTCCTATCGCAGCACATGCTGCAATACACAAACATTCTAGCACAGCAATTTCAGCCGCACAAGCAGTTTTCTGCAATTTAGACATCCGCTTGAGATTTGTTGCATTTCCCTGTGCATTTTTGTAAACTGCACAATGCACGGTATTTTTGCACGATACAGCCCACCCAAACGCATGATTTTCACCAATCGCATTTAAAAAAATTGGGCGGTGCGCCGAAATTCAAAATGATGTCTTGATGCTCCACGCCGACTGGTTTATAATAAAGTTACCTTATAAGAAGGAGAGGATAAAAATGGGCATTTTGAAAATCGGCGTTGTCGGCTGCGGCCGTATCGGCAAGCTGCACATCAACAACCTGATCAACAGCGTATCCGGCGTAGAGGTCGTAGCGGTTGCTGACCCGATGCTGGACAAGTCCGGCGCACGCGAGTGGCTGGCGGAGCGTAACATCACCA
>DGYFR06201__coassemble_524_pt1 | contig 77240 bp, 80 predicted proteins | sample DGYFR06201__metabat2_high_PE_040 | metagenome-assembled genome bin DGYFR06201 | reverse complement strand
CAGCGGCGCGAAAGCCAGCGCTAACGGTAGAAATATGAATGCCGCTGTGGTATAATAGGGCTGATCACAAGCGCTTATTCCAAAATATCAGAAAGAGGGTATCCCAAATGCCTTTGGTAACCACAAAGAAAATGTTTGAGGACGCACAGGCCGGCCATTACGCAGTCGGCGCGTTCAACGTGGAAAACATGGAGATGGTAATGGCAGTCATCCGCGCAGCGGAAGAGATGCGCGCGCCCGTCATCATGCAAACCACGCCGTCCACCGTTAAATATGCGGGGCTGGACTACTACCTTGCGATGGTGCGCGCCGCTGCCGAGCGCACGGACATTCCGGTCGCGATGCACCTCGACCACGGCGACAGCTTTGATCTCGCCATGCGCGCGCTGCGCACCGGCTACACCTCCATCATGATCGACGGCTCGCACGATGCGTTCGAGGACAACATCGCGCTCACCCGCCGCGTGGTCGAGGCCTGCGCGCCGTCCGGCATCAGCGTGGAAGCCGAGCTCGGCAAGGTCGGCGGCAAGGAGGACGACCTCGAGGGCGGCGACGGCAACCCGTTCACCGACCCGCAGGAGGCCAGGGAATTCGTCGAACGCACGGGCGTCAATTCGCTTGCGGTCGCCATCGGCACGGCGCACGGCCTGTACAAGGGCACGCCCAAGCTGGATTTTGACCGTCTGCGCGCGATCCGCGAAGTGGTCTCCATCCCGCTCGTGCTGCATGGCGCCTCGGGCGTGCCGGATGAAGCGGTGCAGGAATCCATCACCCTCGGCATCTGCAAGGTCAACTTCGCCACCGAGCTGCGCATCGCGTTCAGCGACGGCGTCAAGGAATACCTGCAGAAGGACCCGTCCGTATTCGATCCCAAGAAGTACTGCAAGGCCGGCATCGAAAAGGTGGTCGAGACCGTCAAGGCCAAGATCGCTGTCTGCGGCTCCGCCGGCAAGGCTTGAGCCGACTGTTCTGTATAAAAACCCATCGTGTGCACGATGGGTTTTTATTTTGTCACTTCATGCGGGTCAGTGCAATGATATGCAGCACGCAGAAATAGATGCCGACAATCGACAGGCCCGCGCTCAAAATGACCAGCGGCAGCGAATACTGCTCTACATACGCATTGAGCGGGAACAGGATCGCAAACGCCGCCCACAGTACGATCAGCGCGATCACCTTTTCGCGGGATTTGCGCTCAACGATCGACTGCAGCGGGGTCAACCGGCGGCCGAAGTCCACATCCGTGACGACCTCGAGGCTGCGGAACAGCTTTCTGCGGTAGTATACCTCGACCAGCGCGAGCAGGCAGACACCCGCGATCGTGGCCTGCTGCCAGGTCAGGAAGGTGCCGGTGCACAGGATCGCGATGAACAGGATGATTACAATACGGTTCTGATAAAACATCACAGGGCCCTCGTATTTCTTCTCAACCAGATAACCCTGCTTGGTCAGCCAGTCATAATAAATGACACGCTTCTTTTTATCCGTGTAGATATTTCTGCCCGAAAGCTGTGTGTTGGGGATTTTCTGTTTCTTACTCATCTAACATTCCTTTTCCCTTGCAATAGGTCTGGAGCACGTTGTAATCGCGGTCAAGCACGACCAGATCCGCGTCCAGGCCAACCTGGATCGCGCCCTTCCTGTCCTCGATCCGCAGGCAGGCCGCCGGGTTCTTCGTGCAGGCGTTGATCGCCGCGCTCACCGGCACGAGCGCTTCCTCGATCAGGATGCGCAGGCCGTCGTTGACACGCAGCGTCGAACCCGCCAGACCGCCGGTCGAGGTCAGGTGCGCGCTGCCGTCCGGATAGATCTCGATCTCGTTGCCGCCGAACAGGAACCTGGAGCCGACCGGCTTGCCCTTTGCCATCAGTGCGTCGGTGACAAGGATCGCATGGTCCGCACCCTTTTCATGGAAGAACTGGTTGAGCGCCGCGTAGGTCGAGTGGTTACCGTCGCAGATGCACTCGCCGTACATGCTGCGGATGCGGTATGCCGCGCCGACCAGACCGTTTGCGCGATGGTTGAACGGGGTCATGCCGTTGTACACATGGGTCATCGAGCGCGCGCCGTGCGCAAATGCCATCACTGCCTGCTCATAGGTCGCCGCGGAGTGGCCGATGCTGACGACTACGCCGTGCTCGCTGCAATAGCGCGTCAGCGCGAAGTCCTCGTCGGTCTCGGTCGCCATCGTAATATAGCGGATCAGGCCGTTTGCCGCTTCCTGGTACTTTTTGAACTGCTCGACCGTGGGCTTCACGATATACTGCTCGGGCTGAGCACCCTTGTACACCATGTCCAGATACGGCCCCTCAAAGTGCACGCCGAGGATCTCGGCGCCCTCATAGCCGTCCGCGACGACCTTGGCTACGTTTTTGAGCGCCGCGGTCAGCACCTGCTCGCTCTGGGTGATCGTGGTCGGCAGCAGCGCGGTCACGCCTTCGCCGACGATATTGCGCACCCAGTTGCGCAGGCCTTCTTCCTCCGCATCATTGGTGTCAAAGCCATAGGCGCCGTGGCAGTGGACATCGATGAAACCGGGCAGGATGCGCTCGCTGCCGTAGTCCCGATCCGCCTGACCGGAGCCGTACGGATAGACGCCTGTAATCCTGCCGTCAGTGATTTCGATCTGCGCCGGGACAAACTGGTCTGCCAGCCAGACCTTTTTACTTTGAATGATCATTTTTTCTAACCTCCTGCTGATACAAACGCTTTCATGGGGGCGCTGTGCTGCTTTTGGCAAAACATTCCACGCATGGCGGACAGTGCCCCTTGCAATCCACTCACAAATATACTAAAATAGAAGGTAGATTTGTACCTTGCGAAACATATGCAAATCACAGGATATTGGGGGAGATTTCATTATGAAACCTTCAGCTGTCAACGACAGCTTTTGCAAATATGGATCGGTCTATTATGAGCCGATCGATCTGGAACAGCAGCATCTCCTGTGCCGGCAGTTTTCAACCGATCAAAAGTCGGTCAGCCAGCTTTTCTGTTTTCCCTGCGAGGTTTACGTCGAACTGATCAGCGGGCTTGCCTCGATTGTTGTCAGCGCGCAGGAAGATTGCGGCGAACCAAGCACCTTTGCCATCCATCATTATCTCAGGCTCCGTCCGGGTACAGCGTTCAATATCCTTTCACGCTCGGATCAAACTGCTTACTGCATCATCACGACAGACAGGCGCTTTACCACGCTCGAGCTTGCCGAGCCGTTTACGCTGGAGGTCACGCCGGTGCGGTTCAATATCCTTGAGATCATGGATTATTACTTCGTCGCGGAGGAGCCTGGGTACCGGTTCAGCAAAGCATCGCACCACTATTACGAGCTGCTGTATGTGCACAGCGGCACCCTGACCGCCTCGATCGCAAACACCAGCTGCACGCTTGCCGCGGGCGACCTGATCCTGTACGGGCCGGACGCCGAGCATCCCAAGCTGCTGATCAAGGACGACGCCTGTGACTATCTCTCGGTCGTATTCGATATGGAGCTCTCCGAGCCGCCGCACCTGCTCGGCCGCGTGTATCACACCACGGACGGTCTGCGCGAAGCGCTGCTCAAGCTGATCGAGGAGGCTGCGGTGCAGTCCCCGCAGACCAAAATGCTCATGCTCTGCCACTTGCAGGAGACCATTACACGGCTGCTCCAGCTCTGCGACAGTCTGGACGAGGAACGCGGGCTGCTCCGCGCAGGCTCGCCTCAAACCAGCCAAAGCGACCTGCTGCAGCAGATCACCTCGTATATGATCGAAAAGGTCACCGAACCCATCACGATCGAGGAGATCTGCCACAAATTCTTCATGTCGCGCTCTTCGCTGCAGGCGCTGTTCAAGCTGTATCTGCACAGCTCGCCCAAGAGCTATCTGCTCAACATCAAGCTGCAGAAAAGCAAAGAACTCATCCGCGAAAACCAGCATACGATCAGCGAGATCGCGGACATGCTGGGCTTCAGCTCGATCCATTATTTTTCCCGCCTCTTCAAGAAGTACTACGACGTATCCCCCAGCGAGTACGCCAAGGATGCAAAAGAGGCTGCGGCCAGCGAAAGCGCCTGAAATCAGGCGCTTTTCTTTTTATTCCGCGGACTGGATGCTGTAGCGCGAGATCTGGATGACCACGCCCTTGCTGACCTCCACGTCGATCAGATCGTTCTTGATGCCGACGATCTTGCCGTAGATGCCGCCGGCAAACATCACCGAAGCACCCACTTTGATATCTGTCTGCAGCTGCGCCATCCGGTCGCGGCTCTTTTTCATATTGCGCGCCGACATGATGGATACCACCAGCGCAGCGATGATGAGCAGCACCGCAATCGTGCCGCAGGTCCACAGAATGACTTCCCAATTCATATTGCTTTGAAACTCCTTATGTTATGTTTGCCGGAACCGGAACAGGGATGGCCGCGGCCACCCCTGTTTCCAGCCCGTACCGCACGGGGCAAGGCGCCGTCCGGCCAGCTTTGCCGGACGGCAGCCGTTCTTGTTCCGTTTTGATGCGTATCCGGCTTAGGCGCGGGTGTACGGATACAGCGTAACGCCCTTGACCACGCGGTTTACCTCGCCGGTCGGGCACGGATTGTCCGGCGTAATACCCATAGACAGGGACTTGAGCACGGCCAGCGTCTGCGCGAACAGGATGTCATCCAGACCGAGCAGCGCGCTCTCGTTCTTGTCCGCGAGGTCGTATACGACCGTGTAATCCACCAGCGCGGAAACAGCTTCGTCCGCCGCGGACATGACCGCAACGATCTTGTTGCCCTTGCGCTGGCCGCTCATCTCCTTGATCAGATCGACCTCGTACTGACGGGTGTAAGCATCGTCAGACAGGTAAACGACCGTGATGGTGTTGTCGTCGATGATCGACTTGGGGCCGTGACGGAAGCCAAGCGGCGTATCATACATGGTGACCACGCGGCCCGCGGTCAGCTCGAGCATCTTGAGCGCGGACTCCTGCGCAATGCCCTTGAGGCAGTTGCTGCCCAGATATACGATGCGGTTGAAGTCGTACTCATTCACGATCTGCTGCGCGATGCCGTACTTGCCGTCCAGGAAGCTCTGGCCTGCCGCCATGATCTTCTCCACCTTGGCGATGGTCTCATCCAGGCAGTCCAGATGGAAGCACAGGTAGGTCGCCAGATACATGTTGGAGAAGCTCGAGGTCATCGCAAAGCTCTGGTCGTGCGTCTCGTCGGTCAGGTTGATGGCATAGCAGTTGCCGGTCGTCGCCGCACGCTTGGACAGCGCGCCGTCCTTGTTGCAGGTGACAAACAGGTGCCAGATGTTGTCGCATACCGCCTCAGCTGCGTCGATCGCGCCGACCGACTCCGGCGAGTTGCCCGAGCGGCCGAAGCTGATCAGCAGGGTCGGCTTGGTGCGGGACAGATACGCCTCAGGCGTTGCCACGATATCCGTGGTGCCATAGGACTTGACCTTGTAGTTCAGCTTGCCGGTGAGCGCGGGGAACAGCGCGTTGCCGACAAATTCGCTCGTGCCCGCGCCGGTCAGGATCACGTCAAAGTCCTCGCGGGTGATGACCTGATCGATGAACGCCTTGAGCTCATCCTTGTGCGCCTTGATCTGGTCGCAGGTCTTTTTCCATGTCGCGGGCTGCTGATAGATCTCGGTCAGCGTAAAGGTGGACATGGTCTGCTGCATTTTCTCTTCGGTGACATCAAAAATCTTGTTCATTTGAATTATCTCCTTCCGTGCCTCCCGCCGGACGTCGACATGGCGGGGCGGCTTGCAACATCGTTTTCTATGGTGTAAGGGCAGCGCATCAGATGCCGTCGTCGCTCTCCTGCTGCTCTACCTTCTTAAATTCGTACTTAACGACCTGCTCCTTGCCGGTCTCGAGCGCGGTCTGGGTCAGGGTCTCCAGATCATCAATGAACTTGCGCGACATCGCGATCTCCACCATCATCGGCAGGTTGGTGCCAGCGATGACGTTTACATTGCCGCGCGGGAAGCCGACTTCTACCGCAGTCTTGAACGGCGTGCCGCCGGGCAGATCGGAGAATACCAGAATGCCTTCGCAGTCCTTGAGTTCGTCCATTGCCTTCGTCAGCTCGCGCGAAAGGTCATCCAGACTGTATTCCGGCAGGAAATCAACATACTTGTAGTGCTCCTGCTCGCCGGCGATCAAGTTCAGGGAGCTTGTCAGCCCGGAGCCAAAATGTGCATGCCCAGTTACCAGTAATCCGATCATTGTTCTTCTCCTATCTCATTTCAGTTTGTGTGGAACGGGCCGCGCGGTCATGCGCGCACGCCCTGCTCTCCCCCGTCCGGCTGTTCCAGCCGCCCGAGGCTTTTCTCTATGGCGGGGATATAGAGCGCCTTGGGTGAAAAGCATACCTTTGCGTTCTTATAGGATATTATGGCATGTTTGGTATCATGGATATACTCATACTGCCGTGCGATCATAAACAAAATCACGCCCAGCGAGAACCCATAATATTTCTTGGAATCGATCTGCGCATCCATCGTTTCAATCAGATCGCTGCGCTTATTGATCATCACTTCATAGGCCTGTTCATTGTAGAGGATAAACGGCTCGTCCCCTGTTTTGCGGATCGCGTCCAGCAGCCAGTCGGCGTATTTCCTGTTCTCCTTGAGCAGGAAAGTATGATAGTACTGCTCCAGAAAGCTCTTTTTATCCGCCGGGTTTTTATACGCCGCCGCGATCATATATTGCAGCATCTCCTCAAACCGCGGGACATCCTTATCCAGGTACATCGCACGCAGCTTGTACAGGTCGCAGGTATACTGCCCCAGCAGCCTGCGGGACATCGGCATATCGGCCATTTTTTCCACCGAAGCATAATCCCTGCTCTTCAGGCAGGTATTCATCTGCCGCAGCTGAAAATTCTTGACCAGCTGTACGCCAATATAGCACGCAAACAGGAGGAATATGACGGTCGCTGTTATAACACTCACATGAACACCTGATTTCTTTCATTTCAATCAATAGGGGGAGAATGATCCAAACGCCATCTCCCCCTATTGCATTCCTCAGCAGGGCCCGGCCCTGCCAAGCTGTTCGATTTTATTCGGGCATGGTAACCGTGATACCCGCGCCCTGCAGCTCGGTGACAACCGAGGTCAGAGCATCCCAAGCCTGCTGGCCGGTCTTTTCAGCCGGAGCGGGTTCAGGATAGTCATACCACTCTACGAGCGGGGTGTAGCCGCCGGGGATGGTGTTGCCGTCAGCGTCCATCGCCTGGGAGTTACCGGTCCAGATACCGAACGCGCAGCCAACGATACCGCAAACCAGAATGAGCAGGATGCACTTGACAGGCGTCCAGCCCTTCTTGATCAGGACGTACAGGCCCAGCGTGATCAGCAGCGGGATCAGCTTGGGCAGAACGCCGTCAAGCAGGCTCTGGATGTTGATCTGGGTGTCGCCAATGATCATACGAACGGTGGTGCCGCCGTAGTTTGCAATCAGACCGCCGACTACGAATACACCAAGGATGCTCGCCGCACGGGTGAACTCCTTCGCGCTCGAGGTCAGCATGGTGACCGCCTTGGTGCCGAGGCCGTAAGACCAGTACATCAGGCCGAAGCGGACAACAAACTGCACCGCATTGAAGATGAGCAGGAACAGGATTGCACCGGCAATGCTGCCCGTCAGAGCCATATTTGCGGTCAGGCCGGCAGTGATCGGAACCAGAGTCAGCCAGAACAGCGCGTCGCCGATGCCGCCCAGCGGGCCGGCAGCGGAAATACGTACAGAACGGATGGTCTGGGTATCGGCCTTGTTCTGCTCGAGCGAGAGCACGATGCCCATTACAAAGGTAACGAGGAACGGGTGGGTGTTCAGGAAGTCCAGATTGTGCGCCATAGACGCCTTGAGGTCTTCCTTATTGGTGTGGATCTTCTGGAGACCCGGAAGCATGCCCCACAGCCAGCCGCAAGCCTGCATTCTCTCGTAGTTGAAGGACGCCTGCAGGAAGCAGGACAGCCATACCATCTTATTCAGAGTCTTTTTATCCAGCTGAGGCGCCGGAGTCAGATCCTGATATTTCTCGGGAATATTATATGCCATCCGACTCACCTCCCATATTGCCTGCGCCAGCATTTGCCTTGATCTTGGTGTTGATCGAGAAGTCATAGATCGCGATCGCAGCGCCAACGAATGCGCACAGGATCAGGGTCGCGCCGGAGGTCGTCGCGTTAGCAGCGCACAGCAGTGCCATCGCGAAGCCAGCCAGCAGGAAGCCCCACATCTCGTTGGACATCATAACCTTCATCAGGATTGCAAAGCCGACAAACTTCATCGCGCCGCCGGCTGCGTCCAGACCCGCCATGACCCAGGAGAACTGGAACGAGAAGTTCTGCAGGGTGGAGCCGAGCGCAGAGCCGCCGTACAGACCGGCAACCGCCAGAATGCCGAACAGGGCGCCGATGAACGCCATTTCGAGGAAGTTGATGTTGCGAATGCCCTTGACGTCCGCATTCTCCGCGCACTTGTCAGCCTTGGCCATCATGCCGGAGAACAGGGTGAAGGTCAGGGTTACCGCGTACTGGCCGAATACCGCGAACGGAATTGCAAGGCCAAGCGCCGCGCCAACGCCTTCCGGCGTTGCCTCCATGCCAAGCGAAACCGCGAATACGGTGGCCATGATGCCGCCGAGGATCGCGTTAGGCGGCTGCGCGCCGCCGATCGGCATGCTGCCGATCTGGATCAGCTGATAAGAACCGCCGACGATAACGCCCAGTTCAAAGTTGCCGAGGATGGCGCCAATGATCGGGCAGGTAACGATCGGCTGGTAAAGAGATTCCAGGAAGCTGAACTGGTCAATGCCCATGATAAAGGCAACAACGAAGACCAATATCGCCTGGATAATGGTAATTTCCATTGTTTACTCCTTTCCACTTGCTTTCACGTTGCTTTACTTGAACAATTTTTCAATGTTCTCCGCCGGCGTGTCCGGAACTCGCTTGATCTCGAGCTCTACACCCAGCTCCTGCAGCTTTCTGAAGCATGCTACGTCGTCATCGTTGACTGCAACAGAGGTTGCAACCTGGCGCTTCCCATCCGCCATGTGCATGTTGCCGATGTTCACCTTTTTGATCGGTACACCGCCCTCAACCAGCTTCAGGACGTCCTGCGGCGTTTCGCAGATGATCGCAATGTGCTGATTCGGCGAGGCTCTGCCGATGATGTTGATGGTCTTCTCGATCGAGAAGAAGCGGGTCTGCGCATAAGCAGGCGCCGCCATGTTCATCAGGCCCTGACGGAACTCGTCGGTCGAGACTGCATCGTTTGCAACGAGCAGCAGGTTCGCACCAACGACACCGCACCACTGCGTAGCGACCTGACCGTGGATCAGACGGTTATCGATTCTCGTAAGTCTAATATCTGGCATATTCTACCCCTTTCTCCAGTATTTGCATTGGTTTGAAAAAAACAGAGTCCCCTTTCTTTCGCAAAGCAGGATTGCCCATCTGGGAACCATGAAGCAAATCCCACTAAACTACACTGTTTATTCTACCAGAAAAGTGTTTTAAATAATTTGCACTTTTTATCTGTTTTTTTGCATTTTTGATTTGGTCGTTTTTCACAAAATGCACAGGACATCTGTCCTTCTGTCATGGACATTGTACATTTTCGTCCTTGCGAACCGGATAAATGCACAAAATACGTTAAATTGTTCACAAACCACATGCCCTGCTCTCATCCTAGCAAAGCGTTTTCCGGGAAACCCGCTTAAAAAGTGTAAGCCCGGCACGGCGCAGACGTTTCCGCCCATCCGACGGCGCATCGCCGTGTTTTCTTACAGAAACAGAAAAAAAACCTGTATCCGGTTGGATACAGGTTTTGAAAAAATATGGTCGAGGTGACAGGATTTGAACCTGCGGCCTCTTCGTCCCGAACGAAGCGCTCTACCAAGCTGAGCCACACCTCGAAGCCGCTGCCGCGTTTTCATCACTCGCGACAGCTTTTATAGTATATCGCAGAATATACCATCTGTCAATACTTTTTTCGAGAAAATTTTACTTAAATTTTGCCGACCAGATTTGTGATGAACCGGCGGAATTCCGGCCCCCGGCGCGCCGCGATCTCGTTTACCTCCGCCCCTGAGAGCGGCTGCATCAGCACGCCCGCAGCCATGTTGGTGATCATGGCAACTGCTGCGACCGGCAGTCCGCAGTGCGCGGCGGCGATCACCTCGAATACCGTCGACATGCCGACCGCATCCGCACCCAGGGCGCGGAACATGCGGATCTCCGCCGGGGTCTCGAACTGCGGGCCGTTCACGCCGCAGTACACGCCGCGGCGCAGCTCGATCCCGCAGTCCTGCGCGGCTTCCTGCGCCTTTTCACGCAGCGCGGGTGCATAGGCAAAGGTCATATCCGGGAAGCGCGTGCCGAGCGCATTGTCGTTCGGCCCGGTGAGCGGGCTTTTGCCCGTCATGTTGATATGGTCCTCGATCAGCATGAAATCCCCGACCGAGCAGGATGTATTGATGCCGCCAGACGCATTGGTCAGCACGAGCGCGCGCACGCCCAGCGCTTTCATTACATAAACCGGATAAGCGATCTCGTCCGGCGCCCAGCCCTCGTATCCATGCAGGCGGCCCTGCATGCACAGCACCCGCCTGCCCGCCAGCGTGCCGCACACCAGCCGCCCGGCATGGTCGGGCGCGGTCGAGGTCCTGAAGTGCGGGATATCGCCGTATGGGATGTGCACCGCACCCGCCAGCTCCTCGGCGAGCGGCCCCAGCCCCGAGCCGAGCACCAGCCCGATCTCGGGCGCAAACGGCAGTATGCTTTTCAGGTATGCCGCGGATTCCGCCACGTTACGGTTGTCCAGCATTTCCTTCCCTCCTCACAGGCTGCGCAGGATGGCGTCCGTGTGCCGCTGCGCCTCCGCTTTCGCCTTTTCGATGTCGATCGTCTTGAATTCGCCGTCGCGGTAGAGCACCTCGCCGTCCACCATCGTCAGGCGCACATCCGCGCCCTGCGCGGCGTAAACCACGTTGCAGGCCGCATCCGTCATGGGCGTGAACTGCGGCGTGTCCGTATCGATCACGCACAGGTCAGCCTTGCAGCCCACCGCAAGGCGGCCGCTGTCCTCTCTGCCCTGCGAAAGCGCGCCCGCGCGGGTCGCGGCGTACAGCGCCTGCGCCGGGGTGATGAGCGTGGAGTCGTGGTAATAGCCCTTGTACGCCACCGCGAACAGATAAAGGTCCTGCAGGATGTTCAGGTTGTTGTTGGAAGCCGCGCCGTCCGTGCCGAGCGCGACGTTGATGCCCATATCCAGCATTCTGGGCACATTGGCGTACCCGGACGCCAGCTTGAGGTTGCTCGCCGGGCAACACGCGACCGTCACGCCGTGCGCTTTCAGGATGTCGAAGTCCTCCCCTTCCAGCCAGACGCAGTGCGCCGCGGTCGTGGGTACGTCGAACACGCCGCGCGCCCGCATGTACGCCGCAGGCGTCATGCCGTGGCGCTGCTTGCATTCCTCGTGCTCGGCCTGCGTTTCGGAAAGGTGGATGTGCATGCGCGCGCCGCGCGCCTTGGCCTGCGCCGCGATCGCCTCGACCACCTTGGGCGTAGAGGTATACTCGCCGTGGATGCACAGGTCGGCCAGCAGTCGGCCGCCGTTCATGCCGTGCCACTCGTCCAGCAGGCGCAGGTTGTCGCGGTACGCGGCGGTCTGCTCGTAGTCACTGTCGTCAAACACGGTCAGCCCGCGGCTCAGGCTGCACTTGATGCCGCTTTCCAGAATCGCTTTGGTCATGCCGTCGAGGAAAAAATACATATCCGAGAACGACACCGTGCCCGAGGCGAGCATCTCCGCGATCGCGAGCTGGGTGCCGTAATACGCGGACTCGTCGCTCAGCTTATCCTCGAACGGGAACACCCGCTCGTTCAGCCAGCGCTGGAGCGGCAGGTTTTCCGCATAGCCGCGCAGCAGCGTCATGGGCGCATGGCTGTGCACATTGTAAAAGCCGGGCAGCAGCAGCCGGTGGCGGCCGTCATAGACTTCGCCGTAGTCCTCCGTCGGGGCAGTCTCCCCGATGTAGGCGATCACGCCGTCCTTTACGCCGACATACTGCCCGCGCCTCAGCCGGAACTGCTCATCCAGCAGGTCGATATTACGAAATAGCATAGTTTTCTCCTTTTTGTTGGTTTGCATTGCGGTCTGTTATGTATTCTTTGGAGGGCTCTCCCCAACGCACGTTCATCGGCACGGCATAGGTGGAAAAACGCACGCCGAGCTCGGTGTTAAAATGATCGATCGACTTCATCAGGCCGATGCAGCCCACCTGAAACAGGTCGTCCGGCGACTCGCCGCGCCCCTGGAACCGCTGGATCACGCTCAGCACCAGCCGCAGGTTGCCCTGGATCAGCTCATCGCGCGCCTGCTTGTCCCCTCCTGCTGCGCGGCGCAGCAGCTCGTCGGTCTTTTTCGCCGACAGCACCGGCAATCCCGATGTATTTACCCCGCAAATCTCTACCTTGGTCTGCATGGAAAAACCTCCTGTCCTGTACATCTGCCGTGCATCCTATCAGGATTTTCCCCTGCGCCCGGGCGGAATATACCGACGAAAAATTTTGCCAGCCGACTGTGTTCGACATGTTTTTTCCCCGCGCTGTGCTTGTCCCCGCGGTTACAGGATGTGATAGTGCGGGATGATATCCTCGTATGTGCCGTCCTTCATGCGGAAGCCGCCCGGGATCACGCCGAGCTGCACAAAGCCCAGCTTTTTATAAAGCCGGAGCGCGGGCAGGTTGGTTTTTACCACTGCGTTAAACTGCAAAATGCCGAAGCCGAGCTTTTTTGCCTGCTCCAGGCAGTGGCGGACAAGCGCCTCGCCGATATGCTGGCCGCGCAGCCCGCTTTTTACCGCATAGCTCGCATTGCAGATATGCCCGCAGCGGCCGACGTTGTTGGGATGCAGGATATACAGGCCGACGAGCCCGCCGGTCGCGGTGTCATATGCCAGCCCGGTAAACGACTGCCCGGAAAAGAAAGCGTGGCCGCTCTCCTCGTCCAGCAGCTCGGTCTGCGGGAAGGCGACGCCCGCCTCGACGACCTCGTTCCAGATGGCGGCAGCCGCTGCCGCGTCCTTTTGTTTGTATGGCCTGATTGCTGTCTGCATGGCAAATCCTCTCCCGCTCTTTTCTATCGGATTTATTGTACCGCATTTCCCCTGCCTGCGCAAGCGGCAGGCAGCAAACCCGCGAACCTGCAATCCCCGTATTGTATCTGCGCCGGGAAACGGTTATAATAAACACAGGCCATATAATACAGAAAAAGGAGGAATTTTCCTTGCAGTTAGAAGAAACCCTGCGGACGCTGTGCGCACTGCCGGCGGTCAGCGGGTTTGAAGCGCAGGCGGCGAAGACGGTCGCGGACCTGTTCCGCCCGTATTGCTCCTCGGTCGAGATCGACCGGAACGGCAATGTGCTCGCCTGTAAAAAATGCGGCAGGAAACACGCAAAGACCATCCTGCTGGACGCGCACCTCGATCAGATCGGCTTTGTCGTCACCGAGGTGCTGGACGGCGGCTTTGTGCGCTTTGCGCCGGTCGGCGGAGTCGACCCGCGCATGCTGCTCGCGGGCGAGGTCACCATCCTTGCGGACGAGCCCATATACGGCGTGGTTTCCTGCCTGCCGCCGCACCTGCTGGGGGCCGGCGAGCAGGACAAGGCCGTGCCCATCGACCAGATGACCATCGACACCGGCCTTATGGACGCCAAAAGCCGCATCAGGGTCGGCACGCCGATCGTATTCGCGCAGCAGCCGGTGAAGCTCGCGGGCGGCCAGTATTGCAGCAAGTGCCTGGACGACCGCGCGGGCGTCGCCGCGATCCTGCTCGCTATGGAAAAGCTCAAAAAGGCGAAAAAGCTGGGCTGCAACGTAGCGGTGCTCATCAGCGCACAGGAGGAGGTCACCGGCCTCGGCGCGCAGACCGGCGCGTTCGCCGTGCAGCCGGAATACGCGATCGCGGTGGACGTGACGCACGGCAAAACGCCGGACGGCCCCTCGGACGGCACGTTCGAGCTGGGCAGCGGCGTGGCCATCGGCATGGGTCCCAACCTGCACCGCGGGCTGACCCGGCGGCTCATCAAAACCGCCAAGGCGAATGACATCGGCTATTCGCTCGAGGTGATGGAGGGCAACACCGGCACGAACGCATGGACCATGCAGATCGTCGCGTGCGGCATTGCGACCGCGCTGCTGTCCATCCCGGAGAAATACATGCACACACCAGTCGAGGTCGTGCAGCTGTCCGATGTAGAGGACGTGGCCGACCTGATCGCCGCGTTTATCCGTGACTTTGACGGGGAGGTGGACGCATGACCGAGCTGCTCAAAACCCTGTGCGCCCTGCCCGGCCCCTCGGGCTGCGAGGACGCGGTGCGCGAATTTGTACTCAAAAAAGCCAGACCCTTTGCGGACGAGATCAAAACCGACGCCATCGGCAACGTGATGGTGTTCCGCAAGGGCAAAACCGCCCTCGAGCGCCCGGTCGCGGTGTGCGCGCACATGGACGAGGTCGGTGTGATCGTCAAAAAGATCACCGAGGACGGCATGATCAAATTCGGCTTTGTCGGCGGGGTCGACCCGCGCGTCGTGATCGGCCGCGCGGTGCGCTTCGGGGACGTGACCGGCGTGATCGGCATCAAGGCCGTGCACCTGACGACCGCCGCCGAGCGCCGCACTATGCCAAAAACAAAAGACCTGTATATCGACATCGGCGTGACCAGCCGCGCGGCGGCGGAAGCCAAGGTCTCGCTCGGCGACTACGGCGTGTTCGATTCCGCGGTGGTCGAGTTTGGCGACGGGCTGATCAAGGCCAAGGCGATCGACGACCGCGTGGGCTGCGCGGCGCTGCTCACGCTCCTCGAGGAGCAGCCGCCCATCGACACCTGGTTCTGCTTCACCGTGCAGGAGGAGACCGGGCTGCGCGGCGCGGCGAGCATGGCGTATGCGCTCGACCCGGGCTTTGCGCTCGTGCTCGAGGGCACGACCGCGGCCGACCTCGCGGAGGTCACGGACGGCAAGGCGGTCTGCCGCGTGCGCGGCGGCGTGGTGCTGCCGTTCATGGACGGCGCGACCATCTACGACGCGGCACTGTTCGAGCTGCTGCGCGACGCCTGCGAAAAGCGCGGCATCCCGTGGCAGACCAAGACGCGGATTTCGGGCGGCACGGACGCGGGCCGCATCCACAAAAGCCGGGCAGGCGTGCGCGTATGCGCGGCGGCCGCGCCCGTGCGGTATATCCATTCGCCGTCCTCGGTGGCGGCGGTATCGGACTGCGAGGCGGTGCTGGCAGCAGCGCGCGCATTCCTGGAAGAACTCGGAGGAGAGGACGAATGAGCAAGGTTTTTGATTTATGGAACGAGGTCGGCGGTGCGTTTGGCCCGTCCGGCCGCGAGGACGCGGTGCGCGAGGCGATCGCCGCCATCGTGGGCGAATATATCGACGACATCACGACCGACGCGCTCGGCAACCTGATCTGCCGCAAAAAGGGCAGCGGCAAAAAGCTGCTGTTTGCGGCGCATATGGACTCGATCGGCGTGGTCGCGACCTGGATCGACGACAAGGGCTTTATCCGCTTTTCGCAGGTCGGCGGGCTGTTCAAGGGCGACCTGATCAATATTACGGTGCGGTTTGCGAACGGCACGCGCGGCGTGATCTCGTATGAAGAAAAAACGCCGTTTAAGGATCTGACGCTGGACAACCTGTTCATCGACATCGGCGCAAAGGATAAGGCGGATGCCGAGCAGCAGGTGCAGATCGGCGACTTTGCGGTGTTTGAAGCGCCGCGCTTTGAGCAGAACGGCGTGCTCTGCGGCCCGTATCTGGACAACCGCATCGGCTGCGTGACCCTGCTGCTCGCGATGGAGCAGCTCGCCGAGGCGGAAACCGAAAACGACCTGTATTTTGTGTTCACCTCGCAGGAGGAAGTCGGCCTGCGCGGCGCGGGCGCGGCGGCCTTTTCGGTCGAGCCGGATGTCGCCATCGCGGTGGATGTGACCGATACGGGCGACCTGCCCGAGCGCAAGACCCCGATGGCGGTCGACATGGGCAGGGGCCCGGCGGTCAAGGTGATGGACCGCTCGGTCATCTGCACGCCTGCGGTGTGCGCGGCGCTCGAGCAGGCGGGCGCGGACTGCGGCGTTGCCACCCAGCGTGAGATTTTGCAGTTCGGCGGCACGGACACGGCCGCGCTGCAAAAAACACGTGCGGGCGTGCAGGCGGGCGCCATTTCCATCCCGACGCGCTACATCCACTCGCCGAGCGAGATGTGCGCGGTATCCGACGTGGAAAGCGCGGCAAAGCTGCTCGCGCACTTCGCCGCTATGTGATAGTTTCAGACAAAAAGGGAGCCGATCCGGCCGGATCGGCTCCCTTTTCATTTATGCGCCAATGCCGCCCCTGGTTCGGCAAATATTGTGCCCCCGCTGTGATATGATAGACCCCAGGCGGAGGTGCGGCATGGTCGTTTATCTGGATGTGTTGTTCGGCGCAAACGCGCTGATGGACTACATAACCCTGCTCGCCGCGGCCCGGCTGGGCGGCGCGCACGTCAAGCGGTCCCGCCTGCTGCTCGCCAGTCTGCTGGGCGGCGGCTATGCGGCGCTGGCAGCCGTGCAGCCGGTGCTGGCGCTGCTGCCGCTGCGCGTGCTCGCCGGGATCGGTATCTGTGCTGCTGCCTTCTGGGGACAGGACGCTTTCGCGCGGCTGTGCGCACTGTATCTGGTCGTCGCAGCATCCTTCGCGGGGCTGGCCGCCGCGCTGGGCCATGCGGCGGGACGGCAGCTGCTGTATGGCGCAGGGTATTATTTCGCCGTGCCGCTGCGTGTGCTGCTGCTCGCGGCGGCGGTGGGCTATGCGGTCAGCGGCGTGCTGCTGCGCGGCGACGCGCTGCACGGGCCGCTCCGCCGCGAGGTCGAGCACCTGACCATCCGTTTTGACGGCCGCGAACGCGAGGTGCGCGTGCTGCATGACACGGGCAACGGCCTGTCCGAGCCCGTGTCCGGCAGGCCGGTCATCGTGCTGGAGCGAAAAGCGGCAGACGGGCTTATGGGCGGTGTGCTGCCGAGCAGCGAGACCGATGCCGCTGCCCTGCTCGCGGCCCTGCCGCCCGGGCTTCAGCATCGCTGCGGGCTGCTGCCCTACCGTGCGGTCGGCACAGAGGGCGGCCTGCTGCTGTATTTCCGGCCGGACAGCGTGCGCCGCGCAGACGGGACCGCGCTCGAGTGCGTCTGTGCGGTCGGGCCGGCAAATATCGGACAGGGCGCGTATGAGGGACTCATCGGTGTGTGAAAGGGAGAGAAGCATGATAATCAAACGGATCATCGAGGCGCTGCGCCGCCTGTTTACCCGGCAGGCGGTCTATTACATCGGCGGCAGCGAGATACTGCCGCCGCCGCTTTCCGCCGAGGAGGAGGCTGCGGCGGTCGCAGCCTGCCAGGCGGGTGACGAGCACGCGCGCAGCATGCTGATCGAGCACAACCTGCGGCTGGTGGTGTTCCTCGCGCGCAAATTCGAGTCCAGCGGCGTGGGGACGGAGGATCTGATCTCGATCGGCACGATCGGGCTGATCAAGGCGGTCAGCACCTACCGGAGCGACAAAAACGTCAAACTCGCGACCTATGCCTCCCGGTGCATCGAAAACGAAATCCTGATGTACCTGCGCAAGATCGCCGGGCGGCGCACCGAGGTCTCGCTCGACGAGCCGCTGTCCTCAGACTGGGACGGCAACGAGCTGCTGCTCTCGGACATCCTCGGCACCGAGCCGGACAGCGTGCTGCGCCCGCTCGAGGACGACGTCGACCGCACATTGCTGCTGCACGCGCTGGGCAGCCTGCCCGAGCGCGAGCGTCGGATCATTTCCATGCGGTTCGGGCTGGGCCTGCCCAAAGCCATGACGCAAAAGGAGGTCGCCGACCTGATGGGCATCTCGCAGAGCTACATATCGCGGCTGGAAAAGCGCATCATCGCGCGCATGCGCAAGGAGATCCTGAAGTATTCGGTCTGAGCCGCGGACATAAAAAGACTTAGGGCATAATATTGCCCTAAGTCTTTCTTTCATGCGCTTACAGCTTGGAAAGCTCTTCAGAAATAAGCTTGTTCAAAATCTGCGGGTTTGCCTGACCCTTGGAGGCCTTCATGCACTGGCCCACGAGGAAGCCGGTGACGTTCTTGCCCGCCTTGAAGTCATTTACCGCCTTTTCGTTCTTCGCGATGACCTCCTGCACGATGGCGAGGATCGCGCCCTCGTCGGACACCTGCTTGAGGCCCATGCGCTCGACGATCGCCTCGACCGTCTCGTCGGTCTCGAACATCGCAGGCAGTACCTTCTTGCCTGCCGCGCCCGAGATCGTGCCGGCTTCGATCAACTTGACCATATCGACCAGCTTGTCCGCGGTCAGCTTGGTGTCGGGCAGCTCCACGCCCTTGTCGTTGAGATACTTGGAGATATCGGACAGGATCCAGTTCGCCGCCGCCTTGGGCTTGACCGACTTTGCCGCCGCGTCGAGCAGCTCCGCCTTGGCGAAGTTATCCGAAATCAGGCGCGCCTCCATTGCGGTCATGCCGTATTCGTTCAGATAGCGCTCGTAACGCGAGATCGGCAGCTCGGGGATCTCGCTTTCGATCTGGCGCATCCACTCATCGTCGATCTCGACCGCGATCAGGTCCGGGTCCGGGAAGTAGCGGTAGTCCTGCGCGTCCTCCTTGGTGCGCATGACCGTGTTCTTGAGCTTGACGTCGTCCCAGCGGCGGGTCTCCTGCTGGATCTCGCCGCCGTTCTCCAGCACCTCGATCTGGCGGGCGACCTCATAGTCGATCGCGCGCACCGCGCCCGAGAACGTGTTGATGTTCTTCATCTCCACGCGGGTGCCCAGCTCCTCCGTGCCTTCCGGACGGACGGAAACGTTGACGTCGCAGCGGATCGAGCCTTCCTCCATCTTGCAGTCGCAGATATCGAGGTAGGACAGCGTGGTCTTGATCATCTCGAGGAATTCCTTGGCCTCAGCCGAGGAGTGCAGGTCGGGCTTGGTGACCATCTCGATCAGCGGCACGCCGCAGCGGTTGAAGTCGACGACCGTGCCGTCGATCTCATCGTGCAGCAGCTTGCCCGCATCCTCCTCAAAGTGGATGCGCTCGAGGCGGCAGGACTTCTTCTCGCCGTCAACATAGAAGAACACCTCGCCGTTCTCACAGATCGGGACGTCGAACTGGGAAATCTGGTATGCCTTGGGCAGGTCGGGATAGAAATAGTTCTTGCGGTCCGCCTTGCAGAGCTGGTTGACCGTGCAGCCGGTGGCCAGGCCCATCTTGGCCGCATAGTGGACGACCTGCTTGTTGAGCACGGGCAGCGCGCCCGGCATACCGGTGCAGACCGGGCAGGTGTGGGTATTGATCGGTGCGCCGAACGAGGTCGAGCACGAACAGTAGATCTTGCTCTTGGTGGACAGCTCCGCGTGCACCTCGAGGCCGATGACAGGTTGATATTTCATTTGTCGATTCCTCCCTTACAGTGCCGCGATGATGTTCTTGAGGCCGGAAGCCTGCTCGAAAGCAAGGCCGGCATTGAGCAGCTTCTGCTCGCCGAAGCGCGGGCCGATCAGCTGCATGCCGATGGGCATCTTGTTTGCATCAAAGCCGCAGGGCTGCACAAGGCCCGGCAGGCCCGCGATATTGACCGACACGGTGCAGATATCGCCCGCGTACATCTCCAGCGGGTTGGTGGTCTTAGAGCCGATCTCGTACGCTGTGGTCGGCGCAACCGGGGTCAGGATGACGTCGCACTTGTCAAACGCGTTTGCAAACTCCTCGCGGATCTTGCGCTGCGCGGCGCGCGCCTTCTTGTAATATGCGTCGTAGTAGCCCGAGGACAGCACATAGGTGCCCAGCATGATGCGGCGCTGCACCTCCGCACCGAAGCCCTCGGAACGGGACTTGGTGTAGAGCGCGATCACATCGTCGCCCGCGTTCGGGGTGCGGTAGCCGTACTTGACGCCGTCAAAGCGCGCCAGATTGGAGGACGCCTCGGCGGACGACAGGATGTAGTAGATCGGCAGCGCGTACTCGACGAGCGGCAGGGAAATTTCAAATACCTCTGCGCCGAGGTTCTTATAGGTCTCGGCAGCAGCGAGCACGTTGCTGCGCACCTCATCCGAAATACCTTCGCCGAAGTACTCCTTCGGCAGGCCGATCTTCATGCCCTTGATATCCGCATTCAGGTTTGCGCGCACCGAGCCCTCGAACGGGGTCTTGACCGAGGTCGAGTCGTGCAGCGGGTCATGGCCGGTGATCACGTCGAGCAGCATCGCCGCATCCTCGACCGAGCGGCCGAACGGGCCGATCTGGTCGAGCGAGGACGCAAACGCGATCAGGCCGTAACGGGATACCGCGCCGTAGGTCGGCTTGAGGCCGACCACGCCGCAGAACGACGCGGGCTGGCGGATCGAGCCGCCGGTGTCCGAGCCGAGCGCGAGCGGTACTTCGCCCGCCGCGACAACTGCCGCCGAGCCGCCGGACGAGCCACCTGGGACACGGGTGAGGCCGTGCGGGTTGTGGGTCGGGTGCATAGCGGAGTTCTCGCAGGAGGAACCCATCGCAAACTCGTCCATATTCGCCTTGCCGGTCACGACCATGTCGTGTGCGGCGAGCTTTTCCATGACCGTCGCGTTATACGGCGGCTTGAAGTTGTAGAGCATCTTGGACGCGCAGGTGGTCAGCGTGCCCTTGGTGCAGATGTTGTCCTTGATGGCAACCGGAATGCCCGCGAGCGCGGACAGTTCTTCGCCTGCGGCGCGCTTTTTGTCCACCGCCTCAGCCTGCTGGAGCGCAGACTCCTCCGCGAGGGTCACATAGCCCTGCACCTTGTCCTCGACCGCGCTCGTGCGGGCGAATACGTCCTTCGCCAGCTCGACTGCGGAGATTTCCTTTTTGGCGAGCAGTTCGGACAGCTCGGCCGCTGTTTTTTCATAAAGTGCCATATTTCCGTCCTCCCTTTTACTCGACCACGCGCGGCACGGCTACGCCGCCCGCCTGAAAGTCCGGCGCGTTGGGCTCGATGAGCTCGTCCGGCGTGTATTCCTGAATGACCTCGTCCTCGTGGAACGCGTTCTTGCGCTCGGTGTCGATGACGTCGGTGATGTCGCCGAGGTCAAGCTCCGCGAGCTTGTCCACCATGCCGACAATGCCCTGCATGTCGTCCGCCAGACGGTCGAAAATGCCGCCCGTCGAATCCAGACGCGCAAGGGACGCGATGTGTTCAATTTCTTTTCGCGAAATTGCCATGTCAAACTTCCTCCTGCTGTATCATATTTTTGAATTCTTCCTCTGTTAAGACCGGGATGCCGAGCTCCGCCGCCTTTTGCAGCTTGCTCCCTGCGTTTTCCCCGGCCACTACATAGCTGGTCTTTTTGGAGACCGAGCCTGCCGCCTTGCCGCCGAGGGACTCGATCAGGTCGTTGATCTCTTTACGGGTATAAAGCGTCAGGCTGCCGGTCGCGACGATCGTCTTGCCCGCGAGCAGGTCGCTCTTGGCGGTCTTTTCCCCGATGAAGTTGACGCCCGCCGCGCGCAGCTTTTCGATCAGCTCCTTGGACTGATCGAGTTCACGCCACGCGGCAATGCTCTCTGCCGTGGTCTGGCCGATGTCGCGGATCTCGGTCATCTCCTCAACCGGGGCCGCGAGCAGCGCGTCCAGGCTGCCGAAGTGGTTGCTGAGGATCTTGCCCGCCTTCTGGCCGACGTGCCGGATGCCGAACGCAAACAGCAGCCGCGACAGGTCGCGGGTCTTGCTTGCCTCGATGCCGCGGATCAGGTTGTTCGCCCAGGTGTCCACCTTTTTGCCAAGCGGCAGCAGCTGCTCGACCGTCAGGTCGTACAGATCCGCAGCGGACTTCACCAGTCCTGCGTCGATCAGCTTTTGCAGGTTGCCCTCGCCGCAGCCGTCGATATCCATCGCGTCGCGCGAGGCGAAGTGCATCAGGTTGCGCAGCAGCTGCGCCGGGCAGGCCGCGCCCGTGCAGCGGATCGCGGCTTCCTCCTCGTCGTTGAACACCGGCGCGCCGCACACCGGGCAGAACCTCGGCATCTCATAGGGCTGCGCGTCCGCCGGGCGCTTATCCATTTCCACCCCGATGATCTCCGGGATGATCTCGCCCGCCTTGCGCACGGATACCGTGTCGCCCACGCGCACGTCCAGCTGGCGGATGAAGTCGCGGTTATGCAGCGTTGCGCGGGAGACCGTCGTACCCGCGAGCCGCACCGGTTCAAGCACCGCGTTGGGCGTCAGCACGCCCGTGCGGCCGACCGAGATGATAATATCCTTTAACAGCGTCTGCTTGACCTCGGGCGGGTATTTATACGCCGCCGCCCAGCGCGGGAACTTGGCCGTCGAGCCGAGCGTCTCGCGCTGCGCGAACGAATTGACCTTGACGACTGCGCCGTCGATGTCAAAATCCAACTCGCCGCGCGTCTCGCCCATGTTCTCGATCTCGCGCTGCACGTCCGCGGGATCGGTATACACCGGATACCGCGGGCTGACCGGAAAGCCGAGCTGCTTCAGGTAGTCAAGCGACGCGGTATGGCTCGCGATCGGCAGCTCATCCGCGTTCTGGATGTTGAAGCAGAAAATGGACAGCTTTCGCTGCCTGGTGATCTTGCTGTCCTTCTGCCGCAGCGAGCCCGCCGCCGCGTTGCGTGGGTTGGCGAGCAGCGGCTTTTCGTGCAGCTCAAGTTCCGCGTTAAGCGCGTCGAACACGGATTTTTTCATATACACCTCGCCGCGCACGATCAGATGCGGCGGCGCGTTTTCCAGCTTGTGCGGGATATCCTTGATGGTCTTGAGGTTGGCGGTCACGTCCTCGCCGACCTGCCCGTCGCCGCGCGTCGCGCCGCGGACAAATTCGCCGTCCACATACTCGAGCGCAACCGAAAGGCCGTCGATCTTGTATTCGACCACATATTCCGCCTGCCCCACCGCGCCCTCGACGCGGGTGTAGAACTCGGAAAGTTCATCGAACGAAAATACGTCCTGCAAACTCTCGAGCGGATAGGCGTGCGTCACCTTGGCGAACCGGCCGGACGCCGTGCCGCCGACCCGCTGGGTCGGGGAATCCGCATCCGCGTATTCCGGGTGCGCCGCCTCGAGCGCGCGCAGCTCGCGCTGCATCATGTCGTACTCATAATCCGAGATTTCGGGCGCGTCCTGATTGTAATATTTGTCGTTGTGATACCGCAGCTTTTCGCGCAATGCGGTGATTTGTTCAAGCGCGTCCATGCCAACATCCCTTCCAAGTTCCAATACAGAATATAGTATACCAAATTTTTCGCGGATTAGAAAGGATTATTTGCTTTGGCAGCCGGCATTTTTCGCGTGTGCCGTAGTGTGTCTGCATCAGTTTTTGTTTTTGCCGTCTTTCCACGTCTGATAGGTATTGACAACGCCGAAAAACAAAAAGCACAGCCCGAGAAACGTCCAGATCGCGCCGGTCAGCGCATTGCCGCTTTGAAAGCTGTATCCCCCTGCCATGCATAATAACAGTGTCGCCACGAAAAACATCATGGATTTTTTGATCGCTTTTCCCATCTTTTTCTCCTCTCCCGGCCTGCACCATTCACAAAGCCATATTCCTGTTTATTATAGCACATCCGGCACGCTTCGACAATGCCCGGCGCGGTTGAGCTCAGGGCTGACCGGCGGAAGTATAGTCGCTGACCTCACCGAGCAGGCCCGAGCCCAGATCGTCGATGTAGGTATACCGCTCGGGCACGGTGCCAACGATCACCGTATCGGTCACCGGATAGCTGCTGACGATCTCGCGGTCCTCCCCGCCGAACGGCGTCAGAATGCGAAAACCCGCATGGATCTCGATGATGATATTGTGCCGCGTCTGGTTGATGCCGGCCGAGGAAAACGCGCTGACAAACTCCGCCTCCATCTGGGTCAGGCCCGCCATGCCGACGTCCACGACCGGCCCCATGCCGCTGAAAAAGTTCGGCGCAAACACCGACCCGAGCGGCACCTCGACCGTGGTCTGCTCGAGATCCTCCAGCCGGTCGAACAGGCCGTTGACCAGCTCTGCCTTGATCTGCCCGATCGCGATCACGTCCGTGCGCAGCGCGGTCACATGGTTTTCGCTGTCGCGCTCGAGGATCACCATGTTCTCATAGGTTTCCGGGTCGGAAAACACCTCGTCCTGCATTAGATTGTTGATCTCCTGTATCGCGCTGTCCTCGCACACATTCGCGGCGTACTCCATGAATACGCGGTGCATCTGGCGGGAGGCCGCAAACAGCGCCGCGCCCAAGGCCGCCAGCACAAGCACGGCGAGCGCACGCCTTCCCTTTTTCCGATACCTGCGCCGCCGCATGCGTCCGCCCCCTTTTGGGCCAGTATACGCGGCAAAAGCGCAAAAAAGAAGCACCCTTTCGGATGCTTCTTTGCAATACGTCTGAGAGATTACTCCTCGTCGTACTCCTCGTCCGCTACGAGCAGCGCACGGATGGACAGGGAGACCTTCTTCTTCTCGTCGTTGATGTCGATGATCTTCGCGTCAACCTGCTGGCCAACCTCGAGGACGTCCTCGGGCTTGGCGATGCGGTGATCCGCGATCTGGGAGATGTGGATCAGGCCGTCCACGCCCGGAACGATCTCAGCGAACGCACCGAACGGCATGAACTTGAGGATCTTGACCTCGGCAACGTCGCCCACGCCGTACTTGGACTTGAACACGTTCCACGGGTTGTCCTCCTCGCGCTTGTAGCCGAGGGAGATCTTCTTGTTTTCCTTGTCCAGACCGATAACGAACACCTTGACCTTGTCGCCGACATTGACGACCTCGGACGGGTGCTTGATACGGCCCCAGGACAGCTCGGAGATGTGGACCATGCCGTCCACGCCGCCGATGTCAACAAACGCGCCGTAGGAGGTCAGGGACTTGACCGTGCCCTCGTACTCGTTGCCGACCTCGATGGTGCTCCAGATCTGCTCGGCAGCAGCCTTGCGGGCCTCCTGCTGGATCTGGCGGATCGAGCCGACCACGCGCTTGCGCTGGCGGTTGATCTCGGTGATATAGAAGGACTGCTTGGTCTTGACCAGCTGGCTCATCGGCTGATCCTTCGGCACGCCGGTCTGGCTTGCCGGGATGAAGACGCGCACGCCGAACGCAGTCGCGACAACGCCGCCGCGGTTCTCCTCGACGATCGTGCCCTCGACAACGGTGTGCTCCTCATAAGCCTTCTCAACGGTCTCCCAGCCCTTGAGCTGGTCAACGCGCTTCTTGGACAGGGTAACGGTACCCTCGCCGTCGTTGACGCGAACGACAACAGCCTCGATCTCGTCGCCCGGATGGATGTTGGCGGCTACGTCGTAGTTCGGGTCGTCCGACAGTTCGCCCAGCGGAATATACGCAGTGTGCTTGACGCCAAGGTCGACCTGTACATCGGTCGAGGACACTGCGACAACAGTACCGGTGACTTTCTCTCCTGTATTTAAAGTTTTGAAGGACTCTTCGAGCATTGCCGCAAAGTCCTCACCATTTTCAATCTTGGTTTCTTCGCTCATCATGTTACTGACCTCCTTAATTATCCATGCCGGTGTCGATGCTCCTGCTGTGATCCCGACGCGCCCATCCCGGCAGAGCCCCTGCGTCGTAAGCTCTGTGGCGTCCTCGATATAAAGCACATTGCTGCACAGCGACCGGCTGATTTCATACAGCCGCTTGGTGTTGGAGCTTTTCTTATCGCCAATGACGATCATTTGATCCGAGGCACCGGCAAGCAGACGAGCCTCCGACTGACGCTCATCCGTCGCTTTACATATTGTATCAAAAATTTTGAGGTTTGTACACCTTTTTTTTATCAGACCGACAGAAATATTCCAAATTGTCCGGTTGACCGTGGTCTGCGCAACAATAGAGACCGGTCGGTCTGCGTTCTCCGGGCGCTCTGCGAACGCCCGCGCCTGCTCCTCGCCGTCCAGCACGACCGACTCCCCGCACCAGCCCTGGATGCCCACGACCTCGGGGTGTCCGGCGCTGCCGAGGATGACGACCAGCCTGCCCGCGCGGCTCTCCTCGTCCGCGATCCGGTGGATCTTCTGCACGAAGGGGCAGGTCGCGTCATAGACCTCGCAGCCCTTGTCTGCCAGAGTGTCATACACCGCGCGCGGCACGCCGTGCGCGCGGATGAGCACCCGCGCCCCGTCCGGGATCTCCTCGAGCGTCTGCGCGGTGCGCACGCCGCATTTTTCCAGCCGCCGGATCTCGTGCATATTGTGGATGATCTCGCCGTAGGCCCAGATCGTGCCGTTCTGCTTCGCCTGCTGCTCGGCCAGCTCGACCGCGCGCCGCACGCCGAAGCAGAACCCGGCGGTTTTGGCTACCGTAACGCTCATACCTGCTCCTTCAGGGCGTAGATGCGCCTCAGGATGTCGTCCGCGATCACGCCGTAGTCCTTTTCCCTGGGGTCGGGCTGGAAGGGCTTGCCGATCACAACCGTCGCCTTGCAGCGGAAGCCCTTGTTCTCCGTGATGTACATCGGCAGGATGGGCGCACGGGTCTTGACCGCCAGCATCGCAGCGCCCTTCTTGGTCTCACCCTCGGCAGCGCCGCGCGTGCCCTGCGGGAAAATGATCAGCTTCTGTCCCGCGCGGACGCAGCCCAGCGCGGTCTTGATCGCGGTGATATCCGCGCCCTCGCGATCGACCGGGAACGCGCCGAGCGCCGCGATCAGCCAGGTAAATATCTTGTTTTTCTGGAACAGCTCCTTTTTCGCCATCAACCGCAGCGGCGTGCGGTGACTGAGCGCGACCGCCGCAAACGGCGGGTCGGACAGCTGGATGTGGTTGGGGCAGACGACACAGCCGCCCGCGGGGATGTTCTCCCGCCCGATGACCTTGTAGCCGAAGTAGATATGGAACCCCAGCGCCACAAACGGCACGGCGAACCACTGGAACCAGCGATGGAATTTCACTTTCATTTTGTTTGATCCTCTGTCTTTTTCCGAATGATTTGCAGCACGGCGTCAATGCTCTCCTCGAGCGTCATCTTGCTCGTATCAAGCAGCACCGCATCCTCTGCCTGTCTGAGCGGCGCGACCGCGCGCGTCATATCCTGCCGATCGCGCTCGACAATATCGTGCAGCACGCTCTCGCGCGTCACCTGCTGCCCCTTTTCGGCAAGCTCGAGATAGCGGCGCTCCGCGCGCGTCTCCGCCGAGGCGGTCAGGAAGATCTTGACCGGTGCATCCGGCAGGATGACCGTGCCGATGTCGCGCCCGTCCATCAGGATATTGCCCTTTTTCGCCATATCGCGCTGCACATCGAGCAGGAACTGCCGCACTTCCGGCACCGCCGATACCTTGGACGCATAATGCGCGATCTCAGGCGTGCGGATGGCGTCCGAGACGTCCTCATCATTCAGCAGCACGCGCTGCGCGCCGTCCTGATACGCAAGCCGGATCTCGATCTCCGGCAGCGCGGCGGCAATGCCCGCTGCATCCTCGCCTGAAATCCCCCTGCGGCACACCGCAAGGCCGATCGCGCGGTACATCGCGCCCGTGTCCACATAGACATAGCCCAGCCGCGCCGCGGCCGCGCGTGCGACCGTAGACTTGCCCGCGCCCGAGGGGCCGTCTATGGCAACCGAAATGTAACCCATTATCCTTCCTCCTGCTGCGCCGCCGACAGCCCGGCCAGCCGGCCGGTCGACCACGCGATCTGTAGATTAAAGCCGCCCGTATAGGCGTCCACATCGAGCACCTCGCCTGCAAAATACAGCCCGGCGCACTTTTTCGATTCCATCGTCTTGGGGTTGACCTCTTTAACCGACACGCCGCCCGTGGTGATGATCGCCTCCGCGATCGGGCGCTTGCCCGACACCACGACGAGGAAATGCTTGAGCGTGTGCAGCAGCGCCGCGCGCTGCGTTTTGGTGATGCCGTTGACCTTGGCGCGCGGATCGATCCCGGAGATGCGGATGACCTCGGGGATGATCTTGCGCGGCAGCAGGTCGCCCAGCGCATTGATGAAATCGCTGTTCTTATGTTTGTCAAAGTCGCTGAGCAGGCGCTTATCCAGCGTCTTTTCGTCGAGCGCGGGCTTGAGGTCGATCTCGATGTGATAACCCTTGCTGCCGAAATGCCGCATATGCGCGGACGCGGACAGGATGAGCGGCCCGGACAGGCCGAAATGCGTAAACAGCATCTCGCCGAAGTCTGACCAGATCTTTTTGTTGTTCTCGAACACCGTCACCTGCACGTTGCGCAGGCTGAGCCCCATCAGCGCCTCGCAGCCGCCCGGGGTCACGAGCGGCACCAGCGACGGATTGGGCGACACGATCTTATGTCCCGCCGCCCTGGCAAAGCGGTAGCCGTCCCCGGTCGAACCGGTCTGCGGGTAGGATGCGCCGCCGGTCGCCACGATCACGCGGTCCGCCGGATACACCCTGCCGTGCGCCTGCACGCCGGTGACCCGCCCGTCCTGCAGGGCGAGCGATTCGACTGTCTCATGTACAATGGTAACCCCGCTGCGTTTGACCCAGGTAAAAAGTGCGTCAATAATATCCGCGGATTTGTCCGAAACCGGGAACACGCGGTTGCCCCGCTCGGTTTTGAGCGGCACGCCGTGGTTTTCAAAAAACGCCATCACATCCGCGGGGGAAAAGCAGCCCAGCGCGGAATACAGAAACCGCGGGTTGACCGGCACATTCTGCAAAACGCCCTGCACATCGCAGTCGTTGCACACGTTGCAGCGACCCTTGCCCGTGATGAACAGCTTGCGGCCGACCTTTTCATTTGTCTCAAACAGCGTGACACGCGCGCCGCATTCCGCTGCGGTGCCCGCTGCCATCAGCCCGGCGGCGCCGCCGCCGATCACGATTATATTCAACGGATATCGTCCTCCGCTTTTTCGTATACGTCATATTCTTCCCAGATCCGCTCGAGCTTGTTGAAGGTCCGCTCGATCTCGTCCCGGCGGCTCATGCCGACTGCGACGATCAGCGCGTTGACCACACTGAGCGGCGCAACCAGCGAATCGACAAAGCTCGCCATGTCGCTGCGGGCGAGCAGCAGATGGTCGGCCACGCGCGCGAGCGGCGACAGGTGCGAATCGGTCAGCGCGATCACGCTCGCCCCGCGGTCGCGGGCGTACTGCATCGCGCTCAGCGTGCGCTTGGAATAGCGCGGGAAGCTCACGCCGACCAGCACGTCCCCCGCCCCAATGCGGAGCACCTGCTCAAAGATCTCACTGGCGCTGTTCGTGCGCACCAGCGTCACATTTTCAAACAAAAGGTTAAAGTAAAAGCCCAAAAAGTTGGACAGCGCGCTCGAGGAGCGCACGCCCAGGATGTAAATGCGCTTGGCGCCGGTCAGCGCGTCCACCGCGCCCTGGAACGCCTCGCGGTCGATCTCGTCGAGCGTCATGCGGATCATGTCCATGTCCGCGTGCAGCACGGTCTGCAGCACATCGCGGTCGCCCATGCGGTCGCTCGACACCTCCATGCGCTGCACCGAGGTCAGCTTGTTGCGGATCATCTCCTGCAGGGCGCGCTGCAAATGCGGGTAGCCGTCATAGCCCAGCTCGGTCGCAAAGCGCACGACCGTGGACTCGCTCACGCCGACCGTACTGCCCAGCCGGCTGGCCGTCATAAACGCCGCTTTGTCATAATGCTCCAAAATAAACCGCGCGATCTGTTTCTGCCCCTTGGAAAAGCCGGGCAGGTCGCTCTGGATTTTATTGATCAGATCGTTCATTTCCTGTCTCCCCTGCATACATACCTGCATTTTGCCGTTTCTATTGTAAGCGGTTTTGCGTCAAAATGCAAGATGTTTTGCATCAATCCTGCAAATTTGCAGCGATTCTCTGCAGGTAGGCAAGCTCCTCCGCGGTCAGCTCGCGCCATGCGCCGCTTTTGATCTTCGGGTCGAGCGGCAGCTCTCCGACCGCCACACGCTTGAGCCGCCGCACCTCCAGCCCGCACTGCTCGCACATTTTGCGGATCTGGCGGTTGCGCCCCTCGTGGATGGTCAGGCGCAGCTTGGCGCTCTGCTCATCCTGCTCCAAAATGACCACGTCCGCCGGGCGGATTGCATATCCATCGATTTCCATCGGCTCGGCGAGACGCGGGATGTTGTCCAGCCGCCCGCGCACGCGCACCTCGTAATGCTTTTCCACCTCGTGCCGCGGGTGGGTCAGCGCGTTGACCAGCGCGCCGTCGTTCGTGAGCAGCAGCAGGCCCTCGGAGTTGTAGTCCAGCCGGCCGACCGGCACCACGCGCGCGCCGCAGCCGCGCACCAGATCCGCGACCGTCTTGCGGCCGCGCTCGTCCTTCATCGTGGTCACATAGCCACGCGGCTTGTACAGCATCAGATACTTCTTTTCCTCGGATGCGCCGATCGGCTTGCCGTCGATCTGTATCTTGTCGCGGCGCAGGTCGGCGCGGTCGCCCAGCGACGCCGCGTGTCCGTTGACCGTCACGCGGCCCTCGAGGATCCACCGTTCCGCCTCGCGGCGCGAGCAAAGCCCCGCCTGCGCGAGTATTTTCTGCAGTCTTTCTTCCACTGTTGTCCTCCCTTGTTGTCATCCGGTCATGTTTCACCAAAGATGCGGTCGAGGATGCGCTCCGGCAGGCTTTTCTCTTCTGCCGGCAGCAGCGCCGCGCCGCCGTATACCAGCGTGTCGCGCGCCAGCACCTTGTCCCCGATCCGGTATTCGATCTGCCCCGCGTGCGCGGTACGCACCACCGGCGCATAGCATATTTTATCCCCGTAGCGCACAGTCTGTATCTTCTCCCGCTCGCCGGGCAGCAGATAGGCGGTCACCGTGTTCTGCGCGAGCAGCGGCACGCTGTCCACATCGCCGCCGAACACGCGCAGTGTCGTGATCTCGTTGCCTGCCTCGTGCAGCGTGACCGCCTCATACTGTGCAAAGCCCGCGTCCAGCATCTGCACGTGGTCGTTCCAGTCGTTCGGGTCATTGAGCGTGACCGCGATCAGCGTGCGCCCGTTCCGCTCGGCGGCGGACACCAGGCAGCGCCCCGCCGCCCGCGTATAGCCGGTCTTGACGCCGATCGCGCCGTCGTACATGCTGAGCAGGCGGTTGTGGTTGCTCAGCGTGCGTTCGCCCACGGTATACGTCCGGGTGGAGACGATCTGGCGGAACACTGGGTCGCGCAGCGCGGCGGCGGTGATCTTTGCCAGCTCGCGCGCGGTCGTGTAGTGTCCGTCCGCCGGCAGCCCGTTTGGATTTTCGAAATGCGTATTCGTCAGCCCCAGCTCGGCCGCCTTGTCGTTCATCTTCTGCACGAAGTTGCCGTATCCGCCGCACTCGCCCGCGATCGCGACCGCCGCGTCGTTGCCGGACTCGAGCATCAGGCCGTACAGCGTGTCGCGCAGGGTGAGCGTCTCACCCTCGCGCAGATACATGGACGAGCCCTCGACCTGCGCATACTCGGCCTTGACCGTGTATGTGCGGTCCAGATTGCCCTCGCCCAGCGCCACGAGCGCGGTCATGATCTTGGTCGTCGATGCCATCGGCAGGCGCGCATCCGCGTTCTGCTCGAACAGCACCTCACCCGTGTCCGCATCCATCACCACCGCGCCCTGCGCATTCACCGCGCCGGACGCGGGGATACAAAGCGCGCAAAGCAGCAGCGCGCAGAAAAACTTCTTCACCATCGCATCTCTCCCCTGCATGACAAAACCTACTCAGCAATTGTGTGAGTAGGTTTTGCGGGGAAAAGCGGCATTATTCGTCGGTTTCCGGGGTCTGCGGGGCGGCAGGCTCTGCCTTTCCCTTGTAGCCCTCCATAAAGCTGGAAACCTTGTTGATCGCACCCGGGATCATCTCGACCAGACGGTCGACCGTGGTCGAGGCCTGTGCGTTGACGCCGAGGATGTTGGCGCTGCCGTCGCGCCCGATGATCAGGAAGCAGACGGGCGATACGGTCACGCCCGCGCCGCCGCCGCCGCCAAAGGCCAGCGGTGCGTTCTGCGGCATGTGCTTGGGCGCAAAATCGCTGCCGCCCGAGGCAAAGCCGAAGGTCACCTTGGACACCGGGATCACGGTCGTGCCGTCCGCGGTGGTGATCGGCGTGCCGATGATGGTATTGACGTCCACCATTTCCTTGATTTTGCTCATGGTTTCGGTCATCAGATTGCTGATCGGATGCTCATTCATGTTTTATCGCCTCTTCTTTCTTGATAAGCCGTTTGTACAGGCTGTATAATTCCCTGCTATGCCGCAGCAGCACAATCAGCAGCCGCAGCGGACGCAGCGAACAAAATACGGTAAACGCCCATTCGGTGTGGTCGGCTTCAAAATCCGCGTCCACATCGACATGGTAATCCTTCATTTCAAAAGTATTCTCCAAAAACGGCACGATCATGCCGGTCAGCGCCGCAGACTCGCCGAGCAGGATGCCGGTTTTCGCCGCGTCATCCGTGCCGATCAACACGCGCACGCGTAGACGGCTGATGCGCAGCGTATCCGCCATCTCGTCCAGCAGCGCCATCGCCAGCGTGATCAGCTCGCCGATATCCAGCGCCTCCCGGTTGAGGGAATACCGGTATTTCGGGCTTTTGCGCGGTTTCTTGGGCTTCGGCGGCGCTTCCCCGGCTTTTTCCGGCGCGGGCCGTTTCACATGCTTGGGCCGCGGCCAGACCGGGATGCGGATAAACCCGTACCGCGCTTCCACGCTCACCGCGCCGGTTGCGCCCACGGCCTCCACGCCCGCGCGCACCCAGAGCAGCACCAGCCCCAGCAGGAGCAGGAACACGAGGATGCCCAGCAGCACCGCCAGTATCCACAGGATCACGGCCATATGCGCCTCACTCCGTTTCCTCCCGTCCGCTGTCCGGCACAGGCGCAGCCTGCGGCTGCTCGGCCGGCTGCATCCCGTCCATATCCAGCTCCATCTGCTCGTTTTCCCCGAGCGTGGGCAGGGCGGGCAGCTCGTCCAGGCTGCTGATGGCAAACGTCCGCAGAAATGTCTCGGTCGTGCGGTACAGGATCGGGCGGCCGGGCACGTCCATGCGCCCCGCCTCCTCGATCAGGCCTTTTTCGACAAGGCCCGCGACCGTGCCGCCCGAGTCCACGCCACGCAGCTGGTCGATGAACGCGCGCGTCACCGGCTGGCGGTAGGCCACAATGATCAGCACCTCGAGCGCGGCCGGGGACAACGAGGGCGGCCTGCGCGACTCGGTCACGCGGCGCGCCGCGTCCGCATACAGCGGCCTGGAGCACAGCTGGAGCTTGTCCTCCAGCCGCAGCAGCATGATGCCCCGGTTTTCAAAATCATATAAATTTTCCAGCGATGCCGCGGCCTCCATCAGCGCGCCGCGCGAGGTCTCAAGCGCGGCGGCCAGGCGGTCGACCGGCACCGCGTCGCCCGCAGCGAAAAGCACAGCCTCGAGGCCGGCTTCCAGTTCGGTCATTTGGCGTTACTCCCCTTTGTCATTTGTCAGCGTCAGCTCCACGTCCTCGCCCTCGCCCTCCAGCCGGATGCGGTGGGTCTTGGACAGCTCCAGAACCGCAAGGAAGGTCGCCACGATCTCCGAACGGCTCCCCGCGTCCTCAAACAGCCGCTTGAACGGCAGGCGGATGTGGTGGACGAACCGCCGCAGGATCGCTGTGATGCGTCCTTCCACCGGCACGGGCTCGCGCCCGACAATGCCGGAAAACGCGCTCGCGGGCGGCGGCACGCGCTGCTGCGCGCGGCGCAGTATGTTGCCCGCCGCACGGAGCAGATCGTTTACAGACTGGCGGTATTCCCTCGGCGCTGCGCCCAGAGGTTCCGGCTGCCTGACGAAAATATCGCGGCCGATCTCGCCCTTTTCGCGAAAATACGGCGTGGCCTCCTTGATGCGCTGGTATTCCAGCAGCATCTCGACCAGCCCGGCGCGCGGATCCTCGTCCTCTTCCTCCTCGTGGCGGGGCAGCAGCATTTTGGACTTGATGTAAACCAGCTGCGCCGCCATCGCGACAAAGTCGCCCGCAACATCCAGATCCATCGCCTCGGCGGCATGGAGCACCTCCATATACTGGTCAAGGATCTCCGCGATCGGGATATCGTAAATGCTTACCTTGTTCCTCGCGATCAGGTGCAGCAGCAGGTCAAGCGGCCCGTCAAAATTCTCCAGATGAAATTCCATGCTTCACCTTACAAAAACAGGCTCATCAGCCGCGCCGCCAAGCCGAGGATCTGGCTCGCCACGCGCGACATGATGATATCCAGCCAGCCGCGCCACAGCGCGAAAATGAAAAGCAGGATGATCACCGGCTGGTACTTCTGGATCTTGAGCGACCACGAAAACGGCAGATAGGCATCCAGCACGCGCGAGCCGTCCAGCGGGTGCACCGGGATCAGGTTGAACACACCGAGGCCGACCGACATGCTTGCAACGATCAGCAGGAACTCGCCCACAACCTGCATGAACACGCTGCCGCCGTAGGCCCAGACCAGAAAATACAGGCAGTATGCGACAAATGCGGTGACGAAATTCGCCGCGGGCCCGGCCAGCGCGGTTGCCGCCATGCCGGTGCGGCGGTTTTTGAAATTCGAGATATTGACCGGCACCGGCCGCGCCCAGCCAAAGCCGAACAGCAGCAGGCACAAAAAGCCGATCGGGTCGATATGCGCGAGGGGCGAGAGCGTCAGCCGCCCGGAATCGCGCGCCGTGCGGTCGCCCAGCAGATAGGCCACGCCGCCGTGTGCCGCCTCATGGACGGACAGGCACAGCACGATCGCCGGCAGCGACAGCGCAAGGGTGATAAAAGCGGAACGCAGGTCGCCGCTCAGCAGACTTCTCCAAAGCAAAGGGTATTCCTCCAATATGCGCGCAGACGCGCGTTTTTCCGATCCGCGCCTGCAAACAGTTTGCCCGGTTGGGGCTGAGAGTTGCAGGCGGTGCGCACGGTTTTTTCAATTCAGGCAAAAACCGGCCGCTGAAATCTACTACGATGTTAGAAATTATACCACGATTGCAGGAAAATGTCACCTCTTTCTTTCCCTGCGCACAAATCCCTGTATTTTACCGGCTGAAACAGCGGCCCACTGTCCGGTTTTCCCAGCGGGAAATGTTTCCCATCATGCCCGCGCACCCTTTTCCTTTGCCTTATTCGGAAAAATGTGTTATGTTGTATAGGTACGGTTTTGCGCGGGGACGGATGCTCCGTCCGTTCGGTTAAGCGTTCGCCAAGATCATGCCGCATATCGTTCAGATTTCATCAAGTTTTTAACAGCACTTTAACATGTTTTCTGTTATGCTATAATTGTATCGGGATATATCATATTCCATCCAGGCATTGCAGCAGGAGGGTTGCTCTGTGTCGCATCTGAAAAGCAAAAGCCGTCTGTTCCCGGTCTCGTGGCGGGACTTTCTGACCTTTACCGTGATCTTCGCCTGTGCGGTCGGGCTGTGCGCCGTCCTGCGCGTGGCGGAGAGCAGCGACGGCTTTGCGTTTCCGGTATTCGTGCTCGCCGTGCTGCTGATCTCCCGCTTTACGACCGGCTATCTGTTCGGCATCCTTGCCGCACTGTTCAGCGTCATCGGGATCAACTATATTTTTACCTATCCTTACTGGGAGTTCAACTTCACGATCGCCGGTTATCCGCTCACCTTTCTGACCATGCTGGGCGTTTCCCTCATCACCTGCACGATGACCACCAAGATCAAGGAGCAGGAGCGTCTGCGCATTGAAAGCGAAAAGGAAAAGATGCGTGCAAACCTGCTGCGCTCGGTCTCGCACGATATCCGCACCCCGCTGACCTCGATCATGGGCGCGACCTCGGCGGTGCTCGAAACCCCCGACCTGTCCCCGGAAGAACAGCGCGCTTTTCTCGAGGACGCACGCGAGGAAGCGCAATGGCTGATCCGCCTGGTGGAAAACCTGCTCTCCATCACCCGCATGGGCGATGACAACGCGCAGCTTACCAAGCAGGAGGAGGCCGCCGAGGAGATCCTCGGGGAGACGGCACGCAAGTTCCGCAAGCGGTTCCCAGCTATCCAGATCACGGTCTCCGTGCCGGACGAGCTGCTGCTTGTACCGATGGACGCGATCCTGATCGAGCAGGTGCTCTCCAACCTGCTGGAAAACGCCGCCACCCACGGAGAGACCACCACGAAAATCCAGCTGTCCGTCCGGCAGGAGGGCAAAGACGCGGTCTTTTCCGTGCGCGATAACGGCCGGGGCATTCCCGCGAAAGACCTTCCCCGCCTGTTCGACGGCACGCTCGGGCGCAGCGAAACGCCGTCCGGCGACGGCAAGCGCAACATGGGGCTCGGCCTGTCGGTGTGCATGGCGATCGTCCGTGCCCACGGCGGCTTGATGCAGGCCCAAAATACATCTGACGGCGCGGAATTTTCCTTCCGCCTGCCGCTTTCCGAAAAGGAGTTTACAAAACAATGACCATTCGAGAAAAAGTGCTGATCGTCGAGGACGAAAAAAGCATCGCTCATTTCATTTCCACCATTCTTTCCTCCAACGGCTATGACCCCCTGCTCGCGCGCACCGGCGCCGAGGCGATGACCATGATCTCTTCCCACTGCCCGGATCTGGTCATCCTCGATCTCGGCCTGCCGGATATGGACGGCATCGAGGTCCTGCGCAGCCTGCGCGAGTGGTCCAGCCTGCCGGTCGTGGTGGTCTCCGCGCGTTCGCACGAGCGCGACAAGGTGGAAGCGCTCGACCTCGGCGCAGACGACTATCTGACCAAGCCCTTTGGCACCGCCGAGCTGCTGGCGCGCGTGCGCACCGCGATCCGCCACACGCGCACCACCTCGCCGAGCGGCGAGATCGCCCAGCGCGGCACATACTCGGTCGGCGACCTGACCATCGACTACAACAAGCATCAGGTGCTGGTGCGCGGCGAAAATGTGCACCTGACGCTCAGCGAGTTCCGCATCGTTGCGCTGCTCGGCAAGTATGCGGGCAAGGTGCTCTCCTATGACTACATCATCAAGGAGCTGTGGGGGCCGCGCGCGGGCGGCAACAACCAGATCCTGCGCGTCAACATGGCGAACATCCGCCGCAAGATCGAGAAAAACCCCGCTGAACCCGAATACCTGTTCACCGAGGTGGGCGTGGGCTACCGTCTGGCAGAATCGGAAAATGAATAAAACGCAGCGCCCCGGGATGATCCGGGGCGCTTTTCATCCGGCGCTCTGGTTTAAAATCCGCAGATGCTGTTACACTATAAGCAGATGCACCGCATCATCACCGACATTTTTGCCAAAGGAGCCAACAGGATATGCAGATCACAGACATCAAATTCCGCCATGTAGAGCAGGCCGGCAAGCTCAAGGCGCTGGTCTCGGTCACGTTTGACGGCATCCTCGCCGTCCATGATATCAAGATCATCGACGGGCATGACCGGCTGTTCCTCGCCATGCCCTCGCGCCGCATGCCGGACGGCCGCTTCCGCGACATCGCCCACCCGGTCGGGCATACGCTGCGCGACGAGCTTGAGCAGCAGGTGCTTGACGCATACCGTGCATCTTTTTTACAGTAATCTTTCCTTTTCCCCGCTCAATGGTTTGCAATTTGCGCGCTTTTGCGGTAAAATAGCTTTTGTACAAGGAGAGGTCCCGGTATGAGAGTATTGATTTTATCCGTAACGGCGGGCTACGGCCACCACGCCACCGCCAAAGCGATCGGGGATATGCTGACGAGCAAGGGCGCGGAAGTGCATACGCTCGATGTATATGCCTACATCAGCAACCTGATCAAAACCACGATCGACAAAGGCTATCTGTTTTCTTCCAAGCATATGCAGACACTGTACCGTCTGGTCTATCAGCTGGCGGAGAACAATGGGGCGAGCTATTTTTCCAGCGCGCCCAGCATCATCAACATCATCAACGCGCTCGGCGCATCCAAGTTCGCCAAGGTGCTGGCCGGCTATACGCCGGATGTCATCGTGTGCACGCACATCTTCGCGGCACAGATGGTGGATGAGCTGAAAAAGCGCAAAAAGCTGGACGATATCACGACCATCGGCATTGTCACCGACTACACCCTGCACCCCTACTGGGAGGATGTGCCGCGGGTGCAGTACATCGTCACCGCGAGCGAGCTGCTGACCTACCGCTGCGTCCGGCGCGGCATCCCGGAGGAGCGCATCCTGCCGTTCGGCATCCCGGTGCATCCCAAATTCAACCAGCAGCTGTCCCGCGAGGACGCCGCCGCGCAGCTCGGCATCGACCCGCAGATGCGCACCCTGCTGCTCATGGGCGGCAGCATGGGCTATGCCGACCATGTCAAGATTCTGGAAAAGCTGACCCAGATCGGTATGCCGCTGCAATTGCTGGTCGTCTGCGGCAACAACAACAAGATGAAGCTGCGCGTCGAGCAGTTCGCCTCCCGCTATGAGGGCGACTGTGTAGTCAAAGCATACGGCTTTGTGCACAACGTCGAGATCATGATGAGCGCGTCGGACTGCATCGTCTCCAAGCCCGGCGGTCTGACCGTCTCCGAGGCGCTGGCGAAAAACCTGCCCATGCTGCTGGTCGACCCCATTCCCGGCCACGAGGAACGCAATGTGGACTTTCTGGTCAACAACGGCATGGCCGCGCTGATCACCAGGCACTTCCCCATCGACGAGGCCGTCTACATGCTGTTCAGCAACCCCGCGCGGCTGCAGACCGTGCGGCAGACCATGCGCGCTGTCGCGCATCCGGACGCCACCGAGCGTCTGGCTGACTTTATCCTGCAAACCAGCTGAAAAACATAAAAGGAGCCGTCTCCCCCTCGGAGACGGCTCCTCCCGCTTTACTGTCCGGTCCGCGGCAGCAGCGGGGCGATGATCTTGCTCATCAGCGTGATCATCTCATTCTTCGGAATGGGCTGCGGCTCGGTGATCCATTTTTCCAGCATGCCCACGATACCGGTCGCCAGAAAGCGCGAGACGTACCCGTCCTCCACGCTGCGGTACTGGATCACGTCCAAGCGGTACTCCTCGAGTACACCGATCAGCTTCTGGCTCAGTCCCTTGCCGCCGCTTCCCTGAACCAGCACGATCACGATCTCGCGGTTCTCCTCCAGATAGTCCACCGCCCGGCTGAGCACCTGCTGCAGCGCCTCCGGCCCGCCCGGCCGCAGCCCCGCGATCATCGAGCGGAAATCCGCGATCATGTCCGCCTCGATGCGCTCGCGCAGGTCATATACGTCGCGGTAATGCGCGTAGAACGTGCCGCGGTTGATATCCGCCTCGCGCACCACATCGGTCACCGTGATGCTCCCGAAGTCCTTCTCCTTCATCAGCCGCGTCAGCGCCTGACGCAGCAGCTTCTTTGTCCGCCGGATGCGCTTATCTTCCCGCTCTGCCACAGCAGCACACTCCTTTCCGTCCTCCTGCTCTTTTTCTTACTATACCACAGAAAGAAATCCAACACAATATTCATTTTTGTATTTATCGTATTATATTGTACATCCGTGTAGATAAAAAGGACGCCGCGTTCTGCCGAACGCGGCGTCCTCATATGCTGTTTATGCGTTGATCGCATCGATCTGCGTCAGATACTTCTGCTGGTAATAGCGCAGCTTTTCCGCAAACTGCGGCGTAGCCTTAAACTCTTCCTTGGCATAGGCATGGGTATCGAATTCCTCCGCGCCCTCGCCCAGCTGGATGGTGTAGATCGCAATATTCGAGCAGTGATCGCTGATCTTCTCCAGATCGTGCACGATATCCAGGAACGGGATACCGGTCTGCATCGTACATTCACTGTTGCTCAGGCGCTCGATATGGCGGCTCTTGAGACGCTCCTTGAGGGTATCGACGACCTCCTCAAGCGGCTCGACCGTGCGCGAGAGCGATACCGAGCGGTTGACATAGCCCTCGACCGTCAGATCGAGCGCCTCGCCGACCGCAGCGCACATGGTGCGCAGCTCCTGCGCAGCCGACGGGGAGAACGACAGCTCCGCCTGCCGGAACTCGTCCATGCGCCCGAAGATATTCTGCGCATAGTCACCGATCTTCTCAAAGTCGGAAAGCGAGTGCATCATCTCCGCGGTCTGGCGGCGCTGGTCCACCGAGCGGATGTTGTGGATGTTGGTCAGGTAGCGGCCGATCTCGACCTCTGCGCGGTCGAGGAAGCTCTCATGCTCGCGGAACACATCCTCGTTCGGCGCGACGCTGCTGTTGAACAGCGGCTCGGTCGCCAGCTTGAAGTTCTGCTTGGCCGCTTCGCCCATCTCTGCAATGCAGCGCTGCGCCTGCTCGAGCGCCAGCGCCGGAGTGGTCAGGAAGCGCGGCTCCAGCTTGGCCAGCGGATCCTCCTGCACCTCGCCCGAGGGCACGCTCCAGGTCGCCAGCTTGACCAGCAGGCCGGTAAAGGGCAGGAACAGGATGGTGTTGGTCACGTTAAAGAACGTGTGGAAGTTTGCAATGCCGCCCTTGTCGATCGGCGCATCCCAGAACGGGAAGCCGATCGTGTACTGGATGGCATAGATGCCGACGATAAAGACGATCGAACCGATCAGGTTGAAGTAAAAATGTACCATTGCGGTCCGGCGCGCGTTTTTCGAGCCGCCGAGCGACGACAGGAACGCCGTAATACAGGTACCGATATTCTGACCCAGGATGATCGGGATGGCCGCCGACCAGGTGATCGCGCCCGTGGTGGACAGCGCCTGAAGAATACCGACCGAAGCCGAAGAGGACTGGATGATCGCGGTGACGCCCGTGCCGACCAGCACGCCGAGCACCGGGTTGGAGATCGCGGCGAACAGTTCGGCAAACTGCGGCAAATCCGCCAGCGGGGCAACCGAGCCTTCCATCACCGACATGCCGATGAACAGGATACCGAAGCCGGTGAAGATATCTGCGATATCGCGCGTGCGGCGCTTTTTCGCCAGCATCATGATGATAACGCCCACCAGCACAACGACATACGCCAGATTGCTGGGCTTGAGCATCTGCATGACGATATTATCGGTCACGCCGCCGCTGTCCAGACGCAGGATCTGCGCGGTGATCGTGGTGCCGATATTCGCACCCAGGATCACGCCGACCGACTGCCGCAGCGTCATAATACCGGCGTTTACGAAACCGACTACCATGACCGTCGTCGCCGAGGACGACTGGATCACCATCGTGACCACAAGGCCCATCAGCAGCGCGGAAAACAGATTGCCGGTCATTTTCTCAAGGGTTTTCTCCAGTTTGGAGCCTGCTGCACGCTCCAAGCCCTTTCCCATTGTCGTCATGCCGTAAATAAACAGCGCAAGGCCGCCTACCAGCTGCACAACGGACAGCACATTGAACTCCATGTGTTTCCTCCGTTTCACACTTCTCTTACATATCCCTTACATATCCCATACATTTTTCAGTATACTGATTTCGCTATCCACTGTCAACGAAAAAGTGATGCAGGAGGGCAATTCTGTGCAACATCCCATGATTCTCATTTCTACAGGGCGCATTGCAGGCAATTTGTCCATGCAGCGGCAGCAGTCCGCGCTGTACGGCGAATGCTTGTCGCTTGCCGGCGGTGTCGGCGTGCTCTCCAGCGGCGGTGACGCCGCCTGCCTTGCGGCGCGCTGCGACGGCCTGCTGCTCGCCGGTGGCGGGGATCTCCACCCGGCGCGCTACGGGCAGCCGGTGCAGCACAGCGGCCTGTCCATCGACCCGGTACGGGACGAGGAGGAGCAGGCGCTGTTCCACGCCTTTTTCAGCCTCGGCAAGCCCATCCTTGGCATCTGCCGCGGTATGCAGGCGGTCAATGTCTTTCTCGGCGGCACGCTCCGGCAGCACATCGAAGGGCACAGCGGCTGCTGTCATCGGGTGCGCTGTATCCCGCGCCTTGCGGCGCTGGCAGGTGCAGCGCCCACGGTCAACAGCTATCATCATCAGGCGGTGGATGTCCTTGCGCCCAGCCTGCATGCCGCCGCCTGGGCGGACGACGGGACGGTCGAGGCGGTCATACATGAAACCGCGCCCCTGCTCGGTGTACAGTGGCACCCCGAGCGCATGGTCCCGCCCCTGTGCGACGATGCGGCAGGTGAAAACCATCTGTCGCTGTTCCGCTGGCTGTGCGAACGCTGCTGAACAACAAAGCGGGCAGGAAAACCTGCCCGCTTTGTTGTCTTTTACCGGTTGAGCATCCATACGCCTGCGTTCAGGTACGTCGCAAACAGAAGCCACAGAATATAAGGCGCCAGCAGCCACGCAGCCCGCCTGTCAATCCGCCCGAAGGCGAGCATGGTTTCCGCCACCAGCACCAGCAGGATCACCAGCCAGATCAGCGCGAACCCGTACAGCCCCGCTCGAAAGAACAGCAGCGGCCAGACGAAATTGACCGCCAGCTGCGCGCCGTACAGCCCCAGCGCCCGTTTTTTCGCCGCCTGCGGCGCGCCCGACTTCCAGATCAGAAAGCTCGCCCAGCCCATCAGCAGGTACAGAATCGTCCACACCACCGGGAACACCCAGCCCGGCGGGGACAGCGGCGGCTGCGCCAAGGCGGCAAACTGCGCCATGCTGTCCATCGTCAGCCAAGCGGCCAGCCCGCCGACTGCCAGCGGGATCAGCAGGCAGATGATCAAAGCCTTTCGCAAACATACCCCTCCCTTTTGGTTCAGGATATGGCGCTTGCGCGGTTTTTATGTATGGCTGCCGAAGGCGCGCAGGAGTTCGCTGCGCGCCTCGTGGTTCTCCACCCAGTTCTCCACATAGCCGCAGTCGTAGCACACATAGCGGATCACCGGGATCTTGCCGAACAACGTGACTTTTGAGGTGTAAATGTTGTTCCCGCTCCCATAGCGGCGCGCATTGTCCGGCACACGGATGATATGCGTCCCGCCGCACTTGGGGCACTTGCCTGTGTTTTTCATTTTTGAGCCTCCTTACAGCAGGCCGAGCAGCATCAGCAGCTCTTCCTCGCTCAGCTCGCCGTCCTGCATTTCGCGCAGCGGCGCGCCGCAGTACGGGCAGGTGTCCGCATCGGTATCCATCTTGCGGCCGCATTTTTCGCAGTATTTCATGGTCACAGCTCCTTTTTCTGATAAACCCGCACGCTGATGAGATAGCAGATTGCATACACCGCGAGAGCCGCCAGCACGCAGCCGAGCAGCAGCAGGAGTGCCGATGCGTCGCTTAGTCCCGCCAGCCAGGCACGCAATCCGTCGGCTTGCGCGGCGGCGATATCCAGCCGGTCAACCGCGAAAAACGAAACCGGGATCAGCATGATCAGGGCAAAAATGCCCAGAAGTACATAACTCGACTTTCCGATGCCCCACTTGAACGCCGCCGCCATCTGCGCACCGAGCAGGACGAGCGTTACGGCCTCGCCGCCAAGCGCCGCTGCAGTGCATTCGACCAGCGTCGTTTCACTATGCGTCAGCGCGCAGAACAGCCCGGAAAACACCAGCCCGCAAGCCAGCATGGCGGCATTGACCGCGAGCGAGAGCAAAAAGCGGCTCGCAACCACGTCCCGCCGCAGAACGGGCATGGACAGGCTGAGCTTGTTCCATCCACTCGTCTGCTCAACATTGAACACCGTGTTCGGGAACAGATAGCTTGTCACCACCAGCATGGTGGAAAACATGACCGGTTCCCCGGTCGCCGCCGTCCAGACCAGGCAAAATGCCATGATCAGCACGATCGTGCGCAGCGATTGCTGGAAATTCATCCAGTCCGCATACAGCATGGCTTTCATAGGGTTTTCCCTCCCCTCAAAGCTCGGTTTTCTGATAGATTTTCACACTGATCAGATAGCAGATCACATAAACCACCAGACTGACCGCGAGCGCCGCCGCGATTAGCAGGCTGATTTGCGCCTCTCCCGCTGTATTCAGCCAGTTTCCTACCGCCTGTAGTGCGGTTTCAAACCCCGGCAGCCGTTCGAGCAGGAATACGCCGAGCACCGGCACCCAAACGCACGCCATGATGATATAGCGTCCCTTTTCGATGCCGAACTTGAACGAGAGCGCCATCAGCACGCCCATCATCAGGAACGCGACCGACTCGCAGGCGAAGATGCCCGCCAGATTTTCCATCAATGCCCCCGCTGGATCGCCCGTCGCGCTGATCAGGACGTAAACCACGGTCAGAACCGTGCTGACCGCCAGCAGGACCACATTGACCAGAGCGCCCATGACGAATTTGCTCCCGACTACGTCCCGCCGCAGGATGGGCATGGACAGGCTTAGTCGGTTCCAGCCGTAGGCCTGATCCGCGGCGAACAGCGTGGTCGGCACCATGATGCTCAGGAACACCACGGTAAAGTTAAAGAACATCGGTCCGCTGAACGCAAACGCTGACAAAGCGAATACGACCAGTACAAACAGGATCGAGCGGATCGACTGGCGGAAATTCATCCAGTCCGCATACAGCATGGCTTTCATCGGTCATTCTCCCCTCTCGTCAGGAACAGCATAATCTGTTCAATGTTGACCGGCTCGACCGTCCAGTTCTCTGGCACGCCGCCGCGCCGCACGAGCGCTTCGCAGCCGAACGCGCCCACGCGCTTTGCGCGCACTGCCGCCGGGTCGAGGGCCGCGAGCTGGTCGGCCGTGCAGTGCAGCACGCCGTAGGTGTCGAGCAGCTCGTCGCGCGGCTCGGAGAGCACGATGCGGCCGCCGTGGATGAAGGTGATATAGTCCGCGATCTTATCAAGGTCGCTTGTGATGTGGCTGGACAGCAGGATCGCGTGTCCCTCGTCCTGCATGAAGTCGTAAAACAGGTCGAGCACCTCGTCGCGCACCACCGGGTCAAGGCCGCTCGTGGGTTCGTCCATGATGAGCAGCTCCGCGCCGTGCGACAGCGCCGCCGCGATGGACAGCTTCATCCGCATGCCCTTGGAATAGTCCTTGATCTTTTTTCGCTCGTCAATGCCGAAGCGCTGCATAAAGCTGAAAAACTGCTCCGGCTGCCAGTTTTGGTAAGCTTTGCCCATCAGCGTATCCACCTGACGGGCGTTCAGGGTGTTGAGGAAGCAGCCGTCCTCGAGCACCACGCCGATGCGCTCCTTGACCGCGCGCTCGTCACCGATATTGTCCAGCCCGAGCACACGGATCTCGCCCGCGTCGCGGTGGATCAGATTCAGGATGGATTTGATCGTCGTGGTCTTGCCTGCGCCGTTTTCGCCGATAAAGCCCATCACCGCGCCGCGCGGCAGGGTAAAGCTGACGTTTTCCAGCGCAAAGCCCTCATACTGCTTGCACAAGCCCTTGATTTCAAGTGCGTTATCCATTATATCTCCTCCTCAAACAGCGTCTTCGCAATGTCGAGAAATTCGCTTTCGTCCAGATTGCCCAGATGGGCGGCGCGCACCGCGTTCGTCAGATGCTCCTCCACCGCGCGCAGCTGCTCCTCGCGCAGCAGCTCGACGCCCACCGGGGCGACAAAGCTGCCGCGGCCGGTCTGAGTGATAATGAACCCCTCGCGCTCGAGTTCCTCATACGCGCGCTTGGTCGTGATCACGCTGATGCGCAGCTCCTTGGCCAGCAGCCGCATGGACGGCAGCGCCTCTCCTGCTTTGAGTTCCCCGCCGACGATTTTGGCCTTGATCTGCCGCACGATCTGCTCGTAGATCGGCGTGCCGTCAACGTTGGACAGGATGATCTCCATGCCATCCGCTCCTTTCACTTTGTATATACTCATTATATACAATATTTACGCCTTGTCAATAGCCTGCGCAAAATATTTTCAAGGCAACACCGCATGATTGTGTCAGCGGTGTTGCCTTAAGCACAGCAAAAGGCGGCGGGAAAATTCCCGCCGCCTTCGCGTGCAATATGTTTTTATCCCTTGATGATCAGAGCCATAAAGGTCAGATCGGTGTCGCCGGTGTTGTCCAGACCGTGACAGCCGCCGTCCTCGCAGAAGGTCACGTCGCCCGCCTTGACCGGATAGGACTTGTCGTTATCGTAGTACATACCCTCGCCCGAGAGCAGGTAATACGTCTCGGTCTCGCCGTGGTGCTCGTGCACGCCCAGTGTGCAGCCCGGCTCGAGCGTCACCTTGGCATACAGGCCGCATTTACCGTTCAGCTGCTCCGTGGTGAGCAGATGATCGATAATGACGTGGCCTTCGCCGCCTGCCATATGTTCTACTGTTTCTACCGTGCGTTCATCAGGAGAAGTCATCATATTTGTTTCCACCTTTCTTGTGCGGCAGCGCCTTGCTGCGGCGCCCCTCGGATTGTCCCGCTTTCATTATAGCCTGTAGGCTGCGAAATGCAAGCCTTAATCCGTCACAGCAGATACAAACCTGAATTCCTGCAAAGTGTCAGGCCGGCTGGATGCCGTACACCGGGAAGGTGATGCGCACCTTGAACAGGTCGCCGTCCACCTCGACCGCCAGCGCGCCGCCGCACGCCTCGACATAGCTCTTTGCGATCGCAAGGCCAAGGCCGCTGCCCTCGGTCGTGCGTGCCGCGTCCCCGCGGACAAAGCGCTCGGTGATCTCGCTTGCGTCAAAGTCCATCTCATAGTTTGCGATGTTCTTGAGCTCGATCACCGCCTCGCGCTCCTGCTCGGACACGGTCACGAACACGCGCGTGCCCGACATCGCGTACTTGATGCAGTTGCCGATCAGGTTTTCCATCACCCGGGACATCTTCTTGCCGTCCGCCCAGATCGGCACCTCGTGATCCGGGATATTTGCCTTGAGCGTCAGCCTGCTTTCCGCGATCGCCTTGTCCTGCTCGCCGAGCGCCTGCCGCACGAGCGTGCAGGCGTCGATGCGCTCGCACTGCATCTGCTCCGCGCCCGACTGCACCTTAGAGATATCGAACAGGTCGCTCGTCAGGTTTTTCAGGCGCATGCTCTTCTGGTGGATGATCTTCGCGTAGTCGTTGGCCTCCTCCGGGGTCAGGTGCTCCTGACAGAGCAGGTCGGAGTAATTGAGGATCGAGGTCAGCGGCGTCTTGAGATCGTGGCTGACATTGGTGATCAGTTCGGATTTCATGCGCTCGGCGCGGATTGCATTCTGCAAGGCGTTCTGCATGCCGTCACCCAGAGAGTTGATATCTTCCGCCATCGTGGAGAGCACGCCAGTGGGCATATCCGTTAACTTATCCGTCAGCTCACCTGTACGCAGGCGTTTTAGGGCCTCCACGATGCGTTCAAAACCATCGAGCCGTTTGACCAAAAACGCGCCGGCAAGCAGGACCCAGAGCACGCCAAAGAGGAACATAAACAGCGCCGTGCCGTAATCGATCATTACGCCGAACATCATCCCCAGCACCGCAAGCACGGCCGAATAGACCAGCAGGATCAGCAGCACATTGCGGGTCTTATAGTCCTGGAATGCCTTGCGCCAAAGGCCTTTCCGGCCGCGTCCGACAAAATGCCAGAATTTCTTGCACAGGTCAATCGCCCAACGGACGATGCGCCCCGCTGTCCGCCAGCACCAGCGCACGGCACGCAGGATAAACGAGCGCTGCACGAACGTGTGGTTTTTCAGGTTGCGCACGAGCGAGAGGATCAGCTCCATCACCACTGCGAACGCGCAGACCAGCAGTGCGGTGAGCAGGTATGTCATCATACTGAACGAGATGCCGCTGTACGCGGCCTCGTCTATGCCGACGACCACCAGCAAAGCCGTTCCGATCGCAACGCCCAGAATAATCGCGAGGTTGAATTCCACATACAGCCGGTCGATCAGCACCATGTGGACTTGCTCGTCCTCTGCCCGACGGCCGGTAAAATACAGCAGGTAGAGATATGCCGCCAATGCGACAAAAAACAGTACGATCACCCGCATCAGCGCTGTATTGAATACGTCCTGTCCCTCGAGCCACCCGGCCTGCAGACTGTCCGCCTGATCCTGCGTCAGGCGCATCAGGATGCAGTCGCCATCCTGATGAAGCGGTGTCCGCTCAGCAGTGACCGAAAGGTTTTCCTCGTCCGTATAATAGTTGTATTCATATTGACTCAGCCATATTTCCGGGATATCATAACCGCTGACCTGCATCAAATTGGTCTGATAGTCCCCCGGCGTAACAACCAGATAATACGGCGACTGCATTGCTTCCTCCAGTGTGAGATCGGTATTTTTACATACCTTATCCCCCACTTTTGCATAGTAATCGCCAACAAAGCCATTTTCCTTTACGTATTGGTTCAGCTGCTCCTGTGTTGTCTGGTCGTCCATTGCTCTGTTGATACTGTAAAACGCATTAAGAAAGCCGTAGTTCAGCATACCGGATTGCTCAAAACTGGATTCCATCGCGTAAAAATAATTATCGTTTTGGTTCTTGTCGTAAAACCATTGCAGCGCGTTGCCTGCCGTCAGCGTGGCCACCGCCACGCACACCAGACACAGCGCAAACGCAATGCCCTTTAGTATTGGCGACCGTACCACCTTTTTCATGTTCATTCGCTCCTCTCTATCTTATAGCCCACGCCCCACACAACCTTGAGATAGCGCGGCTCCTTGGGGTTGATCTCGATCTTCTCACGGATGTGCCGGATGTGCACCGCGATCGCATTGTCTGACACGACCTCGTCGTTCCAAACCTGCCGGTAAATCTCCTCGGTCGAAAACACCCGGCCCGGGTGGCGGCACAGCAGCTCGAGGATCTTGTACTCAAGCGGCGTCATGCGCACTGGCTCACCGTCCACGGTCACGCTCTTGCTCTCGGTGTCCAGCACCAGCCCGCGGATCGCGATCTGCTTTTCTGTCACCTGCATCGCGCCGAGCTGGGTGTAGCGCCGCAGCTGGCTCTTGACCCGTGCGACCAGCTCGGACGGGTTAAAGGGCTTTGTGATGTAATCGTCCGCGCCCGCGGTCAGACCGAGGATCTTGTCCGCATCCTCGCTCTTGGCCGAGATCAGGATGATCGGGATGTTCTTGCTCTCCCGCACCTTGAGCAGCGTTTTGATGCCGTCCATCTCGGGCATCATGATGTCCAGCAGCAGCAGATGCACGGTGCGGGACATGATGATATCGAGCGCTTCCAGTCCGTTATAGGCCTTTTCGACCGCATAGCCGTCCGCCTGCAAAAAGATCGCGATGCTGTCTACGATCTCCCTGTCGTCGTCGACCACCAATACTTTTAACTGCTCCACAGCGTCCCCCTCCTCTATGGTTCTATCATACCAAAGGTTTCTGTTGATTTCCGTTATAAAATTCTTAAGATTTTCTTAGGATTGTTTTTCTCCTGAAACGAAAAAAGAGACGCCTCACAAGGCGTCTCTTTTTTTCTTTTGGAGGTACCACCCAGAATCGAACTGGGGATCAGGGAGTTGCAGTCCCACGCCTTACCGCTTGGCTATGGTACCATAAAAGATTGGAGCGGCTGACGAGGCTCGAACTCGCTATATCACCCCATAAAAGCAAGCTTTTGCGGGAACCCCGTACCTCGAATTAAATCAAGGTTCCGGTAGCGACTCAAGCGATTGCCGCAGATGAGAGATTGCTCTCTATGAAAAGATTGGAGCGGCTGACGAGGCTCGAACTCGCTACCTCCACCTTGGCAAGGTGGCGCTCTACCAGATGAGCTACAGCCGCAAATATTGGTGCCTCCGGGCGGAATCGAACCACCGACACGGGGATTTTCAGTCCCCTGCTCTACCGACTGAGCTACAGAGGCAAATCTTCTTCAGTCATTTCTGACCGAAGAAATGGCGACCCGGATGGGACTTGAACCCACGGCCTCCAGCGTGACAGGCTGGCGCTCTAACCAACTGAGCTACCGGGCCGAATCGCCGCCGCTGTAATCATCAGCGGCGAGATTTATTATATCGAAGATTGCGCAAAATGTCAACAGGTTTTTTACGAATTTTTCATTTTTCTGCGTGCGCCAAAAGTTCGCGCAGCTCCTCGCGGGAAAACGTATAGATTTTATCGCAGAACTGGCAGGTTACCTCGCTGTTTTCCTGCTCGTCCGCCATCTTGCCGAGCTCGGTTTTGCCCATGCTGATAAGCGCGCGCTCGACCTTCTCCCGGCTGCACGCGCAGCGGTAGCCGATCTCGTCGGTCTGCAGGAAGTCCACGGCAAAGCCATCCAGCACAGCCTGCACAATTTCCTCAAGGCTCATGCCCTTGTCCAGCATGGTGGTCATCGGCTCGAGCTTTGCAAGGTTGGCCTCCAGACGGTCGATATCTGCATCCTTGACGCCGGGCATGAGCTGCACCAGCCAGCCGCCCGCGCACTTGACCGTGCAGTCGGTGTCCACCAGCACGCCGAGCGCGCACGCGGACGGGATCTGCTCACTTTCCGCAAAGTAGCGCGTCAAATCCTCGGCGATCTCGCCGTTGACCAGCGCGACCGTGCCGGTGATCGGGTCTTTCAGGCCGATGTCCTTGATAACCATCAGATAGCCGCGGCCCACACCCGCGCCGACCGCCAGCTTGCCGTCCGGCCGGAGCGGCAGGTCTGCCGAAGGGTTCTGCAAATAGCCGCGCACATAGCCGTCCGCGTCGCCCACGCAGACGATCGCGCCCAGCGGGCCGTTGCCCTTGACCTGCACGGTCACCGAGCCGTCGTCCACCTTGAGCTGGCTGCCCATGATAGCAGTCGCGGTCAGCGTGCGGCCGAGTGCCGCGGTCGCCACCGGCGTGGTGTTGTGGATCTGCCGCGCGCGCTCGACCAGTCCGGTCGTCACGGCGGCGGAAATCTGAATGCCCGCGTCGCGGGCGATTGCGCGAAGCAAAGTATCGCTCATAAAAACTTAGTCTCTCTTTCGTGCGGTAAAATAGATCCGGTCCTCCCCGCCTCGGACGGGCGCAAAGGACTGGTCACCGTAGGTTTTGATCTCGGAAAATCCGGCCTTTTCCAGCATGGCCGTCAGCTGCTCCACCGTATAGATGCGCTCCTCATGCGTCTCCTGCGCGCGCGTCCAGGCGTCACCGTCGCGCTCGAAGATGTCGAACTGGTAGGCGCACAGCCCGTCCTCGACCGCCGCCTGCCAGACGCAGAACACGTCCTCATCCTCACGCACATAGCTGTTGCCGTCCATGCGCGCGAATTTCTCCGGCGTGTTGACGTCGAACACGAACAGGCCGGTTTTCGGCTCGAGGAACAGGTGCACGCGCTCGAACGCTTTTTGCAGGACCTCGGGCTCGGTCACATAGTTGACGCTGTCCAGACAGCACAAGCAGACGTCCACCGTGCCGTACAGATCGAGTTTCTCCATGCGCTGATTGAGGAACAGCGGCCGCGGGGCGCAGTCCATCGTGTTCTGCATGGCCTGCATGAGCATCTCGGGCGAGGCGTCCACGCCGATCATCTCATAGCCGCGGTCGGCGAGGATTCTAGTCAGGCTGCCCGTGCCGCAGGCAAGGTCGAGCACCAGCTTCGGCTGCATCCCCTCGCGCGCAAACAGCCGCTCGAAGAAATCCGCCCAGTCTGCATAACCCACGTCGTCCGTGAAGCGGTCATAGTATGCCGACAGGGTCTCGTAGCTATTCATCGTCTTCCTTCAGGCGGTCGAGCATGCGGCGGTAGCCGTCCGACCCGTAAACCAGACACTTGTTTACGCGGCTGATCGTTGCGGTCGACGCACCGGTCTCCTGTACGATATCGCTGTAGATCCGCCCTTCGTCGAGCATGCGCGCCACCTGAAAGCGCTGCACCATCGCACGCAGCTCGGCGATCGTACAAAGGTCCTCAAAAAAATCATAGCATTCTTCCACAGTCTCGAGTTTCAGGATGCCGCGGAACAGGATGTCCATATCCTCATCCTTGAGCTTTCTGTTCAATGCCGTTCCCTCCCTCTCCAAACTTTTCTTAAGACGAGAGTATTATACCACAACGCTTTCACAGTGTAAAGTTTGAAAAAAGCAAAGAGCTAACGCGCTGCCGCCTTCCTTCGTCAAAATCCCCATCCTGCCCCATGCTTTCGCGGGCACGCAGGAAAAAAGCGAACCGCATCCACAACAGATGCGGTTCGCCTTTTTTGTTATCAAAACGTATGCTTTGATTACGCCTTGCCGTTGCAGCCCAGAACGTTGATCAGCTTGTGGGTGACCATGTCCTTGACAGCCTGACGGGCCGGCTTCAGGTACTGGCGCGGGTCAAAGTCCGCCGGATGCAGCGCGAAGTGCTCGCGGATCGCTGCGGTGATCGCCAGACGGATGTCGGAGTCGATGTTGATCTTGCAGACAGCGCCCTTGGCAGCCTCGCGGAGCATTTCCTCCGGGATGCCGATCGCGTCCGGCATCGCGCCGCCGTACTTGTTGACCTTCTCAACAAATTCCTGCGGAACGGAAGAAGAGCCGTGCAGAACGATCGGGAACTCCGGCAGACGGCGGGAAACCTCTTCCAGAATGTCGAAGCGGAGCTGCGGCTTCTGGCCGGGCTTGAACTTGTAAGCGCCGTGGGAGGTGCCGATCGCGATCGCCAGCGAGTCAACGCCGGTGCGGGTTACGAAATCCTCAACCTGCGCCGGATCGGTGTACTGGTGATCCTCAGCCTGAACATCGTCCTCAACGCCGGCGAGCTGGCCCAGCTCAGCCTCTACGACAACGCCGTGTGCGTGCGCATACTCAGCAACCTGCTTTGCGATCTTGACGTTCTCCTCGTACGGCATCGCGGAGCCGTCGAACATAACGGAGGTAAAGCCGCCGTCGATGCAGTCCTTGCAGAGCTCGAAGGAGTTGCCGTGGTCCAGATGCAGAGCGATCGGGATATCCGGGCACTCGATTACAGCAGCCTCAACCATCTTGAGCAGATAGGTGTGGTTCGCGTAAGCGCGCGCGCCCTTGGATACCTGAAGGATAACCGGAGCCTTCTGCTCCTGGCAAGCCTCAGTGATACCCTGAACGATCTCCATATTGTTCACGTTGAAAGCGCCGATGGCGTAGCCGCCGTGGTAGGCTTTCTTGAACATCTCGGTAGAAGTAACTAATGGCATGGTTAGACTTCCTTTCTGTGTGAAATTGATAAAGAATTCCACCCCTATTTTAGCAGTATGTTCGGGTAAAATCAAGTCCATCATGAAAAATGGACGTTTTTTTGCCATCCTGCCTAAAAATATGGAACGAGCGGCAAAAAATTCTCTTTTCCATTGATTTTGCGGCGGTTTTATGATACCCTTATATTGCAAGAAAATGCAGCGGGCAAACCCTGTGTTTTAATTTGTTAGGAGGTTTATCATTATGAGCGAACTGAAAGGCGCTTGCGTCATCGGCCAGTCGGGCGGCCCGACTTCGGTCATCAATTCTTCCGTCCTCGGCGCGATCGAAACCGCGCTGGACAACCCGGCAATCACCCGTGTATTCGGCATGGCTCACGGCATCAAGGGCCTGCTGAACGACGAACTGTACGACATCGACAAGGAAGACCGCGACGAGCTGGCGCTGCTGCGCTACACCCCGTCCTCCGCGCTCGGCTCCTGCCGCTACAAGCTGGCTGACCCGGATGTGGACGACACCGATTACAAGCGTATCCTTGAGATCTTCAAGAAGTACGACATCCGCTACTTCTTCTACAACGGCGGCAACGACTCGATGGATACCTGCAACAAGGTTTCCAAGTATATGATGAAGTCCGGCTACGAGTGCCGCGTCATGGGCATCCCGAAGACCATCGACAACGACCTGTTCGGCACCGACCACTGCCCGGGCTTTGCTTCCGCTGCCAAGTATATCGCGACCTCCTGCATGGAGATCTACCAGGACGCGCGCGTATACGACACCGGCATGGTCTGCATCGTAGAGATCATGGGCCGTCACGCAGGCTGGCTGGCCGGCGCTGCTGGTCTGGCTACCGCGATGGGCGCAGGCCCGGATCTGGTTTACCTGCCGGAGACCGACTTCGACATGCAGAAGTTCCTTGCGGACGTCAAGCGCATCTACGACGAGAAGGGCAACTGCCTCGTCGCTGTTTCCGAGGGCATCCACTACGCGGACGGCTCCTTCGTATCCGAGGCCAAGACCTCTGCGACCGACGGCTTCGGCCATGCGCAGCTGGGCGGCCTGGCTGCTATGCTGGCAGACACCGTCAAGAACGAGCTGGGCTGCAAGGTCCGCGGCATCGAGCTCTCCCTGCTCCAGCGCTGCGCTGCGCACTGCGCTTCCAAGACCGACGTGGACGAGTCCTATATGTCGGGCAAGGCTGCGGTTGAGAACGCTGTCGCCGGCAAGACCGACTACATGCCGGGCTTCAAGTGCACCCGCGACGAGAACGGCTACAAGTGCGAGATCGAGCTGCTGCCGCTCTCCGAGGTTGCGAACACCGAGAAGAAGGTTCCGCGCGACTGGATCAACGAGGAAGGCAACGGCGTAACCGAGAAGTTTGTCGAGTACGCAATGCCGCTGATCGTCGGCGAGAACGTAGGCCCCAAGGTGAACGGCCTGCCGCGCTTCGCTCAGCTCAAGAAGATCAAGGCTGAGGCGTAAACTGAACAATTCTGAATACGCGCCTGCGGCGCGGGTTCGACAGAAAACAACGGGCAGAGCCGCAAGGCTCTGCCCGTTTGCTTTTGAGAGGTGGGATACGGATGGGTAAACAGATCTCCACACCGATGCTGGCTGTCTCAGCGATCATCGTATGGCTTGCGGCGTGCGGGCTGCTGACGTGGGTGCATTTCGCCTATGACGGTGCGGTTAACGGCAATCCGGTATTCTTTTGGGTGTACGGCGGCGCGACCCTTCTTGCCGGGGCGTCTACGGAAAATTACGCAGACGGCTGGACAACCGACCGCAGCCCGCGCTGGGCAAACGCGCTGGTGCTTCTCCTGTGTACTGCTCTTGTCTATCTGCTGATCGACCGATACGATACATATTTATCGCAGTATCTGCTGTATAATCTTCTATTCTGGTGGCTCGTGCTGTTACTGCTGGGCTGGCTCGGCATTTCGGCATACCAGCACAGCCGCTTTCGCCGCCCCATGAAGCCGCGCAGGCAGCACACCTCTTTTTACAACGCCTGCGCCTTCCTGCTCATCATGTTCACGCCTCTGCTTGCCGGGACGCTGCTGTATCTGGCTATTCTGCATCCGGTGACTGTGGACGAGATCACACCCATCGGCGAGGCCGAGGGCGGACGCTTCATGGGACACATCTCGAGCGAGCGCACGGAAACCCCGCTCGGGCTGTACTTTTTCGCGGACGGTGAGCACTGGTATTATTACGACGTACTGACCGGCGCGCCGGCTGCTTATGACGATCCCTATCACCCTGATTGAGAAAGGCTTCCCTATGTTTGACATCATCAAAGACCCGAGCTTTGCCGCGCGAGGCATTCCGTTCGGCGCTGCCGAGGTGCGGTTCCCGGCGCGCGAGAGCTGGGACGAACCTGCGTTCCGCGCGCTCGCCCGCAAAGAGCTTGCGGACTGCCGCGCCCGCTTTGCGGACTATGACCGCAAAACCGTGTTCAGTGAAAACCCATACTTCCGCTTTTTCCGCAAGTTCAAAAAGACCTATCCGGTCATGCAGCAGTTTGAATCCGTGCTGTTCAAAGGGCGGCCGTTTCCAGAGGGCAACCCGGCTGCGACCCTGCCTTTTCTGGCTGAGATCTGCACGCAGGTGCTCTCCGGCGCGCACGATATTGACTGCATTGACGGCCCGCTCACCATATTCACGCCGGACAGCCGCCTGCCGTTTGACGGTATGCGGGCGGAGAGCACGCACACCTATCCGAACGACGTGTGCGGCCGGGACGGGTCGGGCATTATTTTCAGCATGATCGCAGGCGCGGACAAGCGCACCTGCGTCCATCCGGACAGCCGGCACATCTTCTACCCGGTGTTCGGCACGCCGGACACCCCGCCCGCGCTCATCCAGTCCACGCTCGATCGGATAGTGTCTTACGTTCAGGTGCTTGCGCCTGCGGCGGAGATCGAGAGCACCCTGCTGTAACAAGAAAAAGGAGACTTTCGCAAAAGTCTCCTTTTTTCTTGCAGTAATTTTCCCGCCCCGTGCGTCTAATGGTTGGAAAGGATGTGAAGCCGCCGTGCGACCGACCGAAAACAAAGCGCCCTCGTATCTGCAGGACGAGGACGGCTTTGCGCGCCTCATTGACGACTGGGGCGACCGCCTGCTGCGCCTGTGCACGCTTTACCTGGGGGACGTGCACCTCGCGGAGGACGCCGTGCAGGAGACCCTGCTCAAGGCGTGGCGCAATGCGGACCGGTTCCGCGGCGCGGGCAGCGAACTGACGTGGATCACCCGCATCGCCATCAACGTGTGCAAAAGCTACCTGCGCTCCCCGTGGAAGCGACGCCGCGCGCCCGCCGAGGAGCTGGACCGGCTGTTTGCAGACACCGGCGACCCGCAGGTGGACGACACCCTGCCCCGCGCGATCATGGCGCTGTCCCGTCCTTACCGCGAAGTCATCATCCTGTATTACTATCAGGAGCTCAAAGCGCGCGAGATCGCGGACATTCTGCATGTGGATGTCTCGACCGTCACCGCGCGCCTGTCCCGCGCAAGAAAACAGCTGCGCGAAGCCTTGAAAGGATGGTACTACGATGAATAAACGCAATATGAGGAGGGATCTGGATATGACAATGGCCAATATCACGCTGTCGCCCGCGCGCCGCGCGGATATCCTACGAGGCATCCGGCCGCGCCGCAGGCACCGGCTGCATTGGACGGTCGGACGCGCCGTTCTGGCGGCTGTACTCGCTGTACTGCTCACCTTTTCGGCGTTCGCCGCCGCCATCCCCGCCCTGCGGGAGGCGCTGCTAGGCGCGCTCGGCAGCTTTGCCGAGCAGAGCCAGCCCATCACCGGCATCGTCACCGCGCAGGACGGCATCGAGGTGCGGCCGGTGGCGGCGCTGTCCGACAGCGGCATGACCAAGGTCTATATCGAAATACAGGACAAAACCGGCAGCCGTCTGGACGGATCATATGATGTTGTGGTCGAAATTGCGCACCCGCTCGACGATGCGCCGGTGCATCTCGGCACGAGTTCACGCCAAATCCGTTATGACGCAGAATCTCACACCGCTCTGTATGAAGCGCAGCGGCCAGACAGCATCGCAGCCGAAACCCCAACCGCGACTGTTCGGGTTTTCCTGCTCGACCCGCAGGCTGCACCCGGCGAGGAAACCATCGGCGATTGGTCGTTTGAGATCGATTTGGAGCGGGTCGCCGAGCGGCACTTTACCCCGGACGCAACGATCAATGGGTACCGCCTGTTTGAGGTGCGCATCTCTCCGATCAGCCTGACGATATGGGCTGAAAACGGCGTCACCGACCCCACGCAGCCGGGTTATGATCCCGTCAATTATGCCTGTATCCCGATTACGCTGACCATGTGTGACGGCACCGTGATCCATGTTACCGAAAAGGAGGAAAACCGCATCCTTGCATCGGATTCTCCCCCGTCCGCCGATCCGCAGGAGGAATACGAGGGGTATTATCACTCGGAAGTGCAATGGATGTTCGACCAGCCGGTCGATCCGGATGAGGTCTCTGCGATCACGATCGACGGTGTGGATATCCCCCTGCAATAAATCAAAATCCCCTCCGCATGGAGGGGATTTTCACTGCCGTCTTGCAGGAACATTTGTTCGGTGTTATAATAAGCACATCACTTGACGGAGGTGCGTGCAATGGAACAGCAGACCCTGTTCGGCGGGGACAGCACCCGCCCGCTCGCGGCGCGGCTGCGCCCGCAGACGCTCGCGGAATTTGTCGGCCAGACCCATCTGCTCGGGCCGGGCAAGGTGCTGCGCCGCCTGATCGAGCACGACCAGATCTCCTCCATGATCTTCTGGGGGCCGCCCGGCGTGGGCAAGACCACGCTCGCGCGCATCATCGCGAACCAGACCAGGGCGACGTTCATCGACTTTTCCGCCGTCACCAGCGGCATCAAGGAGATCAAGCAGGTCATGCAGCAGGCGGAGGACAACCGCCGCTTCGGCGAGCGCACGATCGTGTTCGTGGACGAGATCCACCGCTTCAACAAGGCGCAGCAGGACGCCTTTCTGCCCTTTGTCGAAAAAGGGAGCATCATCCTGATCGGCGCGACGACCGAGAACCCGTCGTTCGAGGTCAACGGCGCGCTTTTGTCGCGCTGCAAGGTGTTCGTCTTACAGGCGCTGACCACCGCCGACCTCACTGCCCTGCTCTCCCGCGCGCTCACCGACCCGCGCGGCTTCGGCGGACAGAAAATCGACATCCAGCCGGATATGCTCGAGGCGATTGCGAATTTCGCAAACGGCGACGCGCGCACCGCGCTGTCCACGCTCGAAATGGTCGTGCTCAACGGGGATACGGACGGCGACACCATCACGGTCACACCCGAAACCCTCGAGCAGTGCACCTCCAAGAAATCACTACTCTACGACAAGACCGGTGAAGAGCACTACAACCTGATCTCCGCCCTGCACAAATCCATGCGCAACTCCGACCCGGACGCAGCGGTCTACTGGCTCGCGCGCATGCTGGAAGCGGGCGAGGACCCGCTCTATATCGCGCGGCGCGTGACCCGCTTTGCCAGCGAGGACGTCGGCATGGCGGACTCTCGTGCGCTTGAGGTCGCAGTCGCGGCATATCAGGCGTGCCACTTCATTGGCATGCCCGAGTGCTCGGTGCACCTGACGCATGCAGTGGTCTACATGTCCCTTGCGCCCAAGTCCAACGCGCTGTATATGGCGTACGAAACCGCGAAAAAGGACGCGCTCACCATGCTCGCCGAGCCGGTGCCGCTTGTCATCCGCAACGCGCCGACGCGGCTGATGAAAGAGCTGGATTACGGCAAGGGCTACCAGTACGCGCACGACGCGGCGGACAAACTGACCGACATGCAGTGCCTGCCCGACGCGCTCGAGGGGCGGGAGTACTACCGCCCGACCGAGCAGGGACTGGAGGCCAAATACAAGGCGCGGCTCGAACAGATCAAGGAATGGAAACGGCAGCACAGAAACGGTTAAAGAAAAAGCAGACAGTTTACACTGTCTGCTTTTATTTTTACTTTTGCAGGGTCTTCGCAAAGCTGTCCTTGAGGGTGACGATGCGGTTGAACCGCCCTTTCTCCCGGTCCTTGACGTAGTATCCCATGCGGACGAACTGGAAGCGCTCGCCTTCCTTCGCGTCGCGGAGCGACGGCTCGAGCTTGCAGCCGGTCAGCTTTTTGAGCGAATCCGGATTGAGGTAATCCAGATAATCCGTGCCCTCGGGTACGTCGCCCACGTTCTCGAGCGTGAACAGGTTGTCGTACAGGTACAGATCCGCGTCGACCGCGTGCGCGGCGGACACCCAGTGGATCGTGCCCTTGACCTTGCGGCCGTCCGCCGGCATGCCGTTGCCGGTCTCGAGGTCGGCCGTGCAGCGGATCTCGACGATCTCGCCGTTTTCGTCCTTGACGACCTCGTTGCACTTCACAATATACGCACCCATCAGGCGCACCTCGCCGTCCGGCTTGAGGCGCTGGAACTTCGGGGGCGGTACCTCGGCAAAGTCGCTCTTTTCGATATACAGCTCGCGCGTGAACGGCACCTTGCGCGTGCCTGCCGCTTCGTTGCGCGGGTTATTCGGCACCTCAAACTCCTCGCACTTGTCCTCCGGGTAGTTGGTGATGACCAGTTTGACCGGTTCGGTGACCGCCATGCGGCGCAGCGCGGTCTCGTTCAGCTCCTCGCGGATGCAGTGCTCAAGCAGCTTGATGTCCACGAGCGAATCCGCCTTGGCAACGCCCGCGCGCTGGACGAAGTCCAGAATGGACGACGGCGTATAGCCGCGGCGGCGCAGCGCGCACAGGGTGGGCATACGCGGGTCATCCCATCCCTCGACATAGTTCTCAAACACCAGCTGGCGCAGGTAGCGCTTGGACATGACCGTGTGCGTCACGTTCAGGCGGGCAAACTCGCGCTGCTTGGGATGGTGCGGCAGCGGGCAGTTGTCCACGACCCACTCGTACAGTGGGCGGTGGTTTTCAAACTCGATCGAGCAGAGCGAGTGCGTGATACCCTCGATCGCGTCCTGGATCGGGTGCGCAAAGTCATAGAGCGGGTAGATGCACCATTTGTCGCCCTGGCGATGATGATGCGCGCGCACGATGCGGTAGATTGCCGGGTCGCGCATGTTCATGTTCGGGCTGGCCATGTCGATCTTGGCGCGCAGGGTCTTGGACCCGTCCGGGAACTTGCCGTCGCGCATGTCCTGGAACAGCTGCAGGTTTTCCTCGACCGAGCGGCTGCGGTACGGGCTTTCCTTTCCCGGCTCGGTCAGCGTGCCGCGGTATTCGCGCAGCTCCTCCTGCGTCAGGTCGTCAACATATGCCTTGCCATCCTTGATGAGCTGTACGGCACATTCATAGCAGGTCTCGAAATAATCCGAGCCGTAGAACACGCCGCCCGACGGCTCCTCGCCGGTCAGCCAGTTGATGTCCTCCCAGATGGAGTCCACATACTCGGTGTCCTCCTTGACCGGGTTGGTATCGTCATAGCGAAGATTGAACTTGCCGCCGTACTTTTTCGAGATCGACCAGTTGATGAAAATCGCCTTCGCGGAGCCGATGTGCAGGTAGCCGTTCGGCTCGGGCGGGAAACGGGTGTGGATCTTCTCGGTCAGGCCCGCCGCAATATCCTCGTCAATGATCTCGGTCAGAAAGTTATTTACGTTTTCCATCATAGCGTTTCTTTTCCCCCAAAACTGGATTAAAGCGCGTCCGCGCACTTTGTCAGGCGCTCGAGCACTTTTTCGCGTCCCATGATCCCCATGACCGTCTGCAGGTCGGGCGCGTTCTGCCGCCCTGCGACCGCAACGCGGATGACCATCGACACATCGCCGACCGCGCCCTTGTAGGCGTCCGGATTTGCCTTGTATGCCTTGGTATCCGCCGCGTAGCCGTGCTTTTCCGCGATCTGCTTCATCTTTTCAAAGAAGCCGTCCGGCGTGTCGGTCTCGTCAAACACGCCCGCAAAGTCAGCGAGGATGGCCTTGGCATCCGTTGCTGACACGCGCGCAGGCATGGTGTAGTCCGGCTGGAACAGCTCGTCGAACATAAAGTCCATGTAGTCCTTGGCGTCCGACCAGAGCGCAAGGTCCTTGCGCGGCTTTTTGCCGCCGCGGCCGATGGCGAGATACGCCTTGGAATACGCCGGGTCGCGCGTGAGCAGGGCGTGGAACTGCGGGTCGTTTTCTCCGCTCCAGTCCGCGATATAACCGTATACCGTGTCCGCGTCCATACGCGAGATGACGTTCTTGGACACGTCGCGCAGCTTTTCGATATCAAACAGCGCGCCCGAGCCGCTCATCTTCTTGGTCGAGAACGGGAAATCGTTCATCGGCGCATCCTGATTTGCGCGGCGCCATTCCTCAAAGTTGGAGTTTAAGAGCGTCATCAGGTACTCGAGCACCGCAGGCACCGGATAGCCCTCCTTGGCGTAGAACGTGAGCGCGAGCTCGGGGTCCTTGCGCTTGGACAGCTTGCGCTTGCCGCCGGTCTCTGGGTCGATCTTCATCAGCTGGGCGGTGTGCGCATACTTGGGCGCCTTCCAGCCCATCGCGCGGAACAGCTGCAGATGCACCGGCAGGGTCGCAAGCCACTCCTCGCCGCGCACGACGACCGTCGTGCCCATCAGATGATCGTCCACCACATGCGCAAAGTGGTAGGTCGGGATGCCGTCCGACTTGAGGATGACCACGTCCTGGTCGTTCTCCGTGACCTCCATCTTGCCCTTGACCAGATCCTCGTGGCGGATCTTGTTCTCGATGCTGCCCTCCGAGCGGAAGCGCACGACATAGGGCGTGCCCTTTTGGAGCTCGGCCTCGATGTCCTCCATCGGGCGGTCACGCCACACAGCGTACTTGCCGTAGTAGCCGAAGTTCTCTTTGTTTGCCTCCTGCTGCTGATGCGCCGCGGCGAGTTCCTCCTCGGTGCAGAAGCAGGGGTAGGCCATGCCGCGCTGGACCAGGCTCTTTACAAAGGTCTGGTAGATCTCCGCGCGCTGGCTCTGGCGGTAGGGGCCGTAGGCGCCGTTGTCGCCGTCCAGCGTTGCGCCCTCGTCAAACGGCAGGCTGAACGAGGAAAACGCCTCGATGATGGTCTGCACGCCGCCCTCGACCTCGCGCTTTTTGTCCGTATCCTCAATGCGCAGGTAGAACACGCCGCCCGACTGGTGCGCCAGACGCTCGTCCACCAGCGCGCCGTACAGGTTGCCGAGGTGCATAAAGCCGGTCGGGCTGGGGCCCATGCGGGTCACCTTTGCGCCCTCGGGCAGCTCACGCTTCGGATAGCGGGCTTCGATCTCCTCGGGCGTGGTGTTGATATGCGGAAACAGCAGTTCCGCCAAGCGGTTGTAATCCATTTTCTTCACTCCAACTTCCTGTATGGGCAATTTTGCCCATGATAGGACTATTTTATCACAGCGCAAAGGCCAGTGCAAGGCAAAAAGCGCACCAATCGACGTTTCCCGCACCGCCTGTTTTTGACAGGTTTTCCCGCGGCATGCAAAAGCGGCATGGCGTTCTGGCCATGCCGCTTGTTTTCCCTGTTACGGGTTTGCCGTATTGGTATTCGTATCCGCGTTGTTGCCCGCGGTGCCGTTATCTGTGCGGTTCTCGTCGCCGGTCAGCGCGTCGCCCACGTTGTCCATGCCGTCCCTGACCGCGTTGCCCGCTTCGCCGACTGCGTCGCCGACATCGTTCACGCCGTCTTGGATATCGTCGCCGACCGTGTTGTCGTCGTTTACGGTTCCATTGTTGTTCTGGCCATCGGTGACATTGTTATCCGTAGCATTGTTATCCGTTCCGTTATTCGGGGTCTCGTCCGCCGTGTTGGAGCAGCCGCAGCCAAACAGCAAGGTCAGCATGGCGAGCATTGCAATAAGCCTTTTCATCGCATTTCCTCCTTGTGCATTTGCCGATAGTATAGGAGGATGCGCGCGGATTTATACGTTAAAATTTATTTTTTTCATATGCGAGAGCACGATCGCGCAGGTCAGCCCGGTCACCAGCCCGAGCGGCACGCTCATCACGAGCAGCAGCGGCAGATACGCGACCACCGCGTCGGTCTGCATCCAGATGACCGCCGCGATCACCTGTCCGATATTATGCGCCGCCGCGCCCGCAACGCTCACGCCCAAAAGCGAGCAGAATTTCCCCTCCGACCGCAGCAGCGCCCACATTACGATAAGCGCCAGCAGCCCGCCGAAGAGCGAAAACAGGAACGCGGTCACGCTGCCCATCAGCAGCGAGGAGATCGCCACGCGGCACACCACGACCGCGAGCGCGTCGCGTGCGGAAACGCGCGTGAGCGCGAACAGCGTCACCACGTTGGCAAGCCCCAGCTTGACGCCCGGCACGGGCACGACCGCGTCCAGCGGGAACAGCCGCTCGACCAGCGACAACACGACCGCAAGCGCGGTCAGCAGGCCGCAGAGCGTTATTTTTTTCGCTTTCAAAAAACCACGCTCCCCTTTTACGATACGATCGCGTCGATCTCGCTGGTCCCGCCCGTGATGCGCAGCACCACGCGGTTGGGCAGGCAGACCGCCACCTGCCCGGCGCGGGTCAGCGTGCCCGTGCGCACGCAGACCTGATCGTGGCAGTCTGCGGACTGCATGGTAGCCGTCCGGCCGGAGAGCACGATCACGTTATGCCCGTCCAGGTCGATCGTGCGGTCGGTGCTGTCGGTCAGCTCGACCCGCTCGACGAGCTCGTTATCCTGCCACACCTCGGCGTACAACCGGTCGCCCGACGTGCCGAGCGCCAGCACCGCCGCGATCGCCGCCGCCAGCGCCAGCACCACGCCGATGATGACAAAGTCGCCCCATTTGAGTTTACTGCGCATGGGTGTATCCCTTTTCTTCGCCGAGGAAGGCAAAGGTGCAGACCTCTCCGACCTTGTCCGTCACATGCACCTGCTTGTCCGCCGTGACGAACACCGCCGCAATATCATTTTGCTCGCAGAAGGCCATCCCCTCTTCCAGCCCCATGACGAACAGCGCAGTCGTCAGCGCGTCCGCCCGGGTCGAGCGCTCGTCGATCACGGTCACGCTGCGCAGGCCACTGTCCGCCGGATATCCAGTCGCGGGATCGAAGATGTGATGATAGCGCTTGCCGTCCTGCTCGAAATACCGCTCATAATCGCCCGAGGTGACGACCGACAGGCCGCGCACCTCGACGGTCGCGATAAACGCCGCGTTGTCATCCGGGTCCGCAATGCCGACCACCCAGTTGCCGCTGTCGCGGTTCGGGTTTTCGCCGTAGGCACCGATGTTGCCGCCCAGCGTGGCAAGAACGCCCTGCGTCCCGTCCAGCATTGCCGCAGCCGCATCGGTCGCAAAGCCCTTTCCGATGCCGCCGAGGTCGAGCTGCGCGCCGTTCAGCAGGCGCACCTGATTGTTCCCGAGCAGCTCGATGTTCTGATAGCCCACATGGGTCAGCGCCGCGTCGATCTCCGCCTGCGCCGGGACATGCGCATGGTCCGTATTGATGCCCCACAGGTCGGTCAGCGGCGCCATTGTGGGGTCAAACGCCCCGCCGGTCCACTCTGCGAACTGCACCGCCGCCTTGATCGCCGCGTAGGTGTCCTCGCTCACCTCGCATACCGCGCCGTCTGCATGGTTCAAACGGTACAGGTCGCTGTCCTCCCGCGTGCGGGAGAGCGCGGGCTCGAGTGCGTTGATGCGCTGCTCGAGCTGCACCGCGGTATCCTGCACCACCTGTTCGCTTTCCCCGTAGGCAGTGATCGACATAAAGGTGTCCATCGCGAAAAAGTCCGCGGTATAGCTTTCCGGCTGCGGCGTACAGCCCACCAGACACAAAAGCAGCAGAAATGCCGCCAAAATCCGTTTCATATTATGCTCCTTGCAATCAAAAATCCGTTTCAAGGTAATACCGCATCATTGTGCGGAATTGCCTTAATTATAATACACCGCGGCAGGATGCGCAAGGCCGGGTTTTGCGGTTGCGATGTGCGGCGCGCTGTGGTACGATAGCAGTAACACAGGAGGTGCATGCGTATGCCGTATCTGTTCATTCACGGTTTGGGCCAGTCCCCCGCCGTCTGGTCGGAAACGCTCTGGCGGATGCCCGGGCTGTATGCCGCGGACGCGCACTGCCCCGATCTCGCCGAGCTGCTGCGGGGCACGCCCGCGGACTACGACGCGCTTTACCGCGCCTTTTCGGCATACTGCGCAGCCCTGCCGCAGCCGCTCCATCTGTGCGGGCTGTCGCTCGGCGGCATCCTCGCGCTGCAATATGCAGCGGAGCACCCTGCCCACATCGCCTCGCTCGTGCTGATCGGCGCGCAGTACCGCATGCCCAAACGGCTGCTCGGGGTGCAGTCTGCGGTTTTCCGCCTGATGCCGGACCGTGCGTTCCGGGAGATGGGCTTTGCCAGGCAGGATCTCCTGCGGCTCACGGATTCCATGCGGGAGCTGGATTTCAGCGATGCGCTGCACGCTATCCCCTGCCCTGCGCTCATTCTCTGCGGCGGAAGGGACCGCGCCAACCGCGCAGCCGCAGCAGAACTTGCCTCGCGCCTGCCGAACGCCCGCCTGCAAACCATCGAGGACGCCGGACACGCGGTCAACAAGGATGCGCCTGCCCAGCTTGCGCTAGCGCTGACGCGCTTCTGGCACGCCAAAAGCTGACCAGAGCCATACGAAAAAGCGGACGCTGTCGCGTCCGCTTTTCTGATCTGTATCTGTTTATTCGTCGTCCTGCAAAGCGTCGAAGCCCTCCGCACCGGTGCGCACCTTGATGACGTTCTCCACATCATACACAAAGATCTTGCCGTCGCCGATGTGGCCGGTATACAGCACTTTTTTCACCGTATCCACCACGGTTTCCACCGGCACCTTGGAGACCACGACCTCCATCTTGAGCTTGGGCAGCAGGGTCGTGTCGACCTGCGCGCCGCGGTAATACTCCGCCGCGCCGTGCTGCACGCCGCAGCCGATGACGTTGGTGACCGTCATGCCGGATACGCCGATCCCGGCCAGCGCCTCCTTGAGCACTTCAAACTTGGACTGCTTGGTGACAATGACCACCTTACTCAGCTTATGGGTGCCGCCCTCTGTTGTCACGCGGGTGACCGGAACCGCCTGCTCGACCGCAGCAGGTGCCTGCATTTCTGCGGCGACTTGCTCTGCCGCCCGGGTGCCGAGCACATTCGGCACGACCGGCATAAAGTCGGCATATGCCGAAGCAAGGCCGTGCTCAGGCTTATCGAGACCCATCAGTTCCTCCGCCTCGGAAACACGCAGGCCGATCGTGTGCTTGATGATCTGGAATACGATCGTGATCGTCACGCCGACCCATACCGCCACCGCGGCAACACCGATGATCTGCGTGATCAGCAGGCCCGCGCCGCCGCCGTAAAACAGGCCGTTAGCAGCCACTTCCGTGCCGTCATAGTAGGCGAACAGGCCGGTCAGGATGGTGCCGAGCGCGCCGTTGATGCAGTGTACGCCGACCGCGCCGACCGGATCGTCCACCTTGAGCTTCTGGTCAACAAACTCAATGCCGAATACCACGGCAAAGCCCGCGCAGATGCCGATGATCGCAGCGCCCACCGGGGTCACCACGTCGCAGCCCGCGGTAACCGCGACCAGACCGGCGAGCGAGCCGTTGAGGGTCATGGAAACATCCGGCTTTTTGTACCGTACCCAGGTGATGCACATCACGGTAACGGTCGCGACCGCCGCCGCAAGGTTTGTGGTCATGAACACGCGGGAGGCGACTTCCGCGCCGCTGCCGGACAGCGCGACCGTCGAGCCGCCGTTAAAACCGAACCAGCAGAACCACAGGATGAAGCAGCCCAGTGCGCCCAGCGTCAGCGAATGGCCCGGGATGGCGCGCGCCTTACCGTCCTTGGTGTACTTGCCGATACGCGGGCCAAGGATCGCCGCGCCGATCAGCGCGCACAGGCCGCCGACAAAGTGCACCGCGGTCGACCCGGCAAAATCGTGGAAGCCCATTTCGCTCAGCCATCCGCCGCCCCAGATCCAGTGGCCGGATACCGGGTAGATGATCGCGGAAATCACCATCGAATAGATGCAGTAGGCCGAGAATTTGGTGCGCTCCGCCATCGATCCGGAAACGATGGTCGCGGCCGTGGCGCAGAACATGGTCTGGAACACCAGTGTCGTCCAGTTATAGCCCTCGCCGACCACGCCGTCCGCGAAAAAGTCAAACGCGCCGAAGAATCCGTTCGTTGTGCCGAACATAATGCCGAAGCCCACCAGCCAGAAGATCGGCGCGCCGAGCGAGAAGTCCATCAGGTTCTTCATGATGATGTTGCCCGCGTTCTTTGCACGGGTAAAGCCGGTCTCTACCATCGCGAAGCCCGCCTGCATGAAAAATACAAGCGCCGCCGCAACCAGCGTCCAGCCCACGTCCACAGACGTGGCAAGTTCCATGATATCCATCGATAAATACCCCCTGAAAATAAAATTGGCGTGTGCCCCGGCACCTTTCGGTGCCGGAAACACACGCCATTGTGTATGAAATAAATTTATACGTAGAACAGAATATCCGAGTACGTCGGGAACGGCCAGTACTTCTTGCCGACCAGCATCTCGAGCTTGTCGGCCGGGATGCGGACCGCTTCCATCGCAGGCAGCACGACGTCGTGGTAGTAGTTCGCAAGCATCTTGGACTCCGCACGCGGCGCCGCCGCGACCACGCGCTCCAGATCGTCGCACTTGTGGTACAGCTCCTTGGTCAGCACGGAGATGCGGCCGAGCAGCTCGGTCTCCATGCCGTCCGTGATGCCCGCTTCCTTCTTGTTGCGGACCACGCGCGACAGGTCGCCCTCGTAGTTGACGCACGCCGGTACGATCTCCTCGCGCACCATGTCGCTCATGGTCAGCGCCTCGATGCGCAGGGTCTTGTAGTATTCCTCGAGCAGCGCCTCCTCACGGGATTCCATCTCCTCGCGGGTATAGACGTTGTGGCGGGCAAACAGCTCGACATTGTGCTCATCCGTGTAGTGCGGCAGCGCCTCCGCCGTGGACTTGAGGTTGTGCAGACCGCGCTGCTCCGCCTCAACGACCCATGCGTCGTCGTAGCCGTTGCCGTTGAAGATGATGCGCTTGTGCGCCTTGATCTCGCGGCGGATGAGGGTGACCAGCGCTTCCTTGAAGTCGTCCGCGCCCTCCAGCTCGTCTGCGAACTGGCGCAGCTCTTCCGCAACAGCGGTATTGATCATGATATTCGGGCAGGCGATGTTGATCGCGGAGCCCAGCATGCGGAACTCGAACTTGTTGCCGGTAAAAGCAAACGGCGAGGTGCGGTTGCGGTCGGTGGTGTCCTTCGGGATGGTCGGCAGAACGGATACGCCGAGGTCCATCTTGGTCTTGACGCGCTCGGTGTAGTCCTCGCCGGACTCGATCGCATTCAGGATGGCCTGCAGCTCATCGCCGATAAACATGGATACGATCGCCGGCGGCGCTTCGTTTGCACCCAGACGGTGGTCGTTGCCCGCGGACGCGACCGAAATGCGCAGCAGATCCTGATACTCGTCTACCGCCTTGATGACCGCGGTCAGGAACAGCAGGAACTGCGCGTTCTCGCTCGGGGTCTTGCCCGGCTCGAGCAGGTTCTCGCCCGCGTCGGTCGACAGCGACCAGTTGTTGTGCTTACCCGAGCCGTTGATGCCGTCGAACGGCTTTTCGTGCAGCAGGCAGATGAAGTGGTGTTTCTGCGCAACGCGCTTCATGACCTCCATCGTCAGCTGGTTGTGGTCGCTTGCAATGTTGACGCTTGTGAACACCGGCGCCATCTCATGCTGGCACGGGGCGACCTCGTTGTGCTTGGTCTTGGAGAAAATGCCGAGCTTCCACAGCTCTTCGTCCAGCTCCTGCATGAAAGCCGCAACACGCGGACGGATGGAGCCGAAGTAGTGGTCCTCCATCTCCTGTCCCTTGGGGGGACGCGCACCGAACAGCGTGCGGCCGGTGAAGATCAGGTCCTTGCGCTTTGCATAATCGTCGCGGTCGATCAGGAAGTACTCCTGCTCGGGGCCGACGGTCGCCATCACGTTGCGCACGTCCTTGCCGAACAGCTTGAGCACGCGGCACGCCTGCTTGCTGATCGCCTCCATCGAACGGAGCAGCGGGGTCTTTTTATCCAGAATCTGACCGTTATACGAGCAGAATGCGGTCGGGATGTACAGCGAGCCGTCCTTGACAAAGGCGTAGCTCGTCGGGTCCCACGCGGTGTAGCCGCGCGCCTCAAAGGTCGCGCGCAGGCCGCCGGACGGGAACGAGGAAGCATCCGGCTCGCCCTTGATCAGCTCCTTGCCGGAGAACTCCATCATCACGCCGCCGTTGTCGGTCGGGGAGATGAACGAGTCATGCTTCTCCGCGGTTACGCCGGTCATCGGCTGGAACCAGTGGGTGTAGTGGGTCGCGCCCTTGCTCAGTGCCCAGTCCTTCATCGCGGTCGCCACAACGGCCGCAACATCCGGATCAATGGCTGTGCCTTCGCGCATGGTCTTTTTCAGCTTGCGGTAAACGTCCTTGGGAAGACGCTCCTGCATGACGGTCTCGTTAAAGACCATGCTGCCGAACAGATCGGGGACATTCTTTGCTCTGCTCATGAATGCTTCGCTCCTTATTATGTTAATTTTTGAGTCAACATAAGAAATAAAATAAAACAGGCGCTGCGGGTTGTGTTCCCACAGCGCCTTTGCTGTTTACACATTGCATTATATCCATCTGTTTTTGCTTTGTCAAGACCCGTTTTGCACACTTTTCTCCATTTTTTGCAGATTTATCACAACCTACTTAAATTTAATATGCTGCAAAGCGCGTTTCTATGCAATTTGCAAAAATTCCTGCCAATCCGTTTTTTGCCGCTTGACGACGTCCCTTCGCCTGCTATAAAATAATAAGCGGACAAAGGCGTCCGCCACAGCTGAGGATTTCGGCATTTCGATCCTCGGCTGCGGCGGGCGCCTTTTTATTTTGTTAAGTTTGCGCACGGCTTCGCCTCACGGAATGAGGCATGCCCCCAGCCGGCGCCCTGCCGCGGGCGCCCCGCAGCGCGCACATATAAGGAGGAAGCACCATGTTGCAAAAAGAAGGCAAAGTCCGCATCCCCGCCGGCTGCGCGATCGCCGGTATCTTCCACAAGGACGGCGCACGCGAGGACGGCACACGCATCATCCAGTCGATCCGCACCATGCACGACCGCTCCAATGGCCTGGGCGGCGGTTTTGCAGGATACGGCATCTATCCGGAATACGCGGATTACTACGCATTCCACGTGTTCTACGACACACAGGCCGCCAAGGAGACCTGCGAAAAGGAGATCGAGCGTCATTTCGACATCGTAAACCTCTCCAAGATCCCGACGCGCCGGCATCCGCGCATCACGGATGAGCCCATGATCTGGCGCTACTTCGTCACCCCGCTGCACACCAAGCTGGCCGCCAGCCAGCTGGATGAGCGCGAGTTCGTCTCCCGCTTTGTCATCCGCATCAACCATACATTGGAGGGCGCTTACATCTTCTCCTCGGGCAAAAACATGGGCGTATTCAAGGCCAACGGCTTCCCGGAGGACGTCGGCGAATACTACATGCTGGAAAACTACGAGGCCTATTCCTGGACCTGCCACGGCCGCTATCCGACCAATACCCCGGGCTGGTGGGGCGGCGCGCACCCGTTCGCGCTGCTGGACACCACGGTCGTCCACAACGGTGAGATCTCGTCCTATGACGCGAACCGCCGCTTTATCGAGATGTTCGGCTATTCATGCGACCTGCTGACCGATACCGAGGTCATCACCTACATTGTCGACTATCTGGGCCGCAAGCTCGGCCTGACTTATTCCGAGATCGCCAACGTCATCGCGGCGCCATTCTGGTCCACCATCGAAAAACAGGAGCCGGCCGAGCGCGAGCGGCTGACCTATCTGCGCAATGCGTTTGCAAGCCTGATGGTGACCGGCCCGTTTTCCATCCTCGTGGGCTTCGAGGGCGGCCTGATGGCGCTCAACGACCGCCTCAAGCTGCGGAGCATGGTGGTCGGCGAGAAGGACGAAACGGTCTATATCGCCTCCGAGGAATGCGCGATCCGCGTCATTTCCCCCGAGCTGGATAAAATCTGGGCGCCCCGCGGCGGCGAGGCTGTCCTTGTCAATCTGAATGACGGAGGGAACAACTAATGGCTATCGATTTTCTGTATCCGCAGTATGAGGTCGTGCGCAACTATGACCGCTGCATCGCCTGCCGCGCCTGCGAACGCCAGTGCGCAAACGAAGTGCATTTTTACGATCCCGAGTTCCAGAAAATGCAGGTCGACGAATCCAAATGCGTGGCCTGCCACCGCTGTGTCTCGCTCTGCCCGACGCGCGCGCTCAAGATCGTCAAAACCGACCATACCTTTAAGGAAAACGCCAACTGGACGGGCAAGGCCATTTCCGAGGTCTACCGTCAGGCCGGATCGGGCGGCGTGCTGCTCTCCTCGATGGGCAACCCGGAGCCGTATCCGATCTACTGGGACAAAATCCTGATCAACGCCTCGCAGGTCACCAACCCGTCCATCGATCCGCTGCGCGAGCCGATGGAGACCAAGACCTTCCTCGGCAAAAAGCCGGGTAAGATCGAGCGCGACAAGGACGGCCGTCTTGTGCCCAACATGTCCCCCCAGCTCGAGCTCAACGTGCCGGTCATGTTTTCGGCCATGAGCTACGGCTCGATCTCCTACAACGCACACGAATCGCTTGCCCGCGCGGCCAGCGCGCTCGGCACCTATTACAATACCGGTGAGGGCGGCCTGCATCAGGACTTTTACCAGTACGGCCCGCACACCATCGTACAGGTCGCATCCGGCCGCTTCGGCGTCCATAAGGATTACCTCGAAGCGGGCGCCGCCATCGAGATCAAGATGGGCCAGGGCGCAAAGCCCGGCATCGGCGGCCACCTGCCCGGCCACAAGGTCGGCCCGGGCATCTCCCGCACCCGTATGATCCCTGAGGGCACGGACGCCATCTCCCCCGCCCCGCACCATGACATCTACTCGATCGAGGACCTGCGCCAGCTGGTTTACTCCCTGAAAGAAGCAACCGAGTACAAAAAGCCGGTCATGGTCAAGATCGCGGCGGTGCACAACGTCGCGGCGATCGCCTCCGGCGTGGCCCGCTCGGGCGCGGACATCATCTGCATTGACGGCTACCGCGGCGGCACGGGCGCAGCCCCGACCCGTATCCGCGACAACGTCGGTATCCCGATCGAGCTGGCGCTTGCGGCGGTCGACCAGCGCCTGCGCGACGAGGGCATCCGCGACCAGGTCTCGGTCGTGGTCGGCGGCTCGATCCGCAATTCGGCTGATCTGCTCAAAGCGATCGCACTCGGCGCGGATGCGTGTTACATCGCGACCAGCGCGCTGCTCGCGCTCGGCTGCCACCTTTGCCGCTCCTGCCAGACCGGCAAGTGCAACTGGGGCATTGCGACCCAGCGTCCCGAGCTGGTCAAGCGCCTCAACCCGGACATCGGTTCCCAGCGCTTGATCAATCTGGTCACTGCATGGGATCACGAGCTCAAGGAAATGATGGGCGGCATGGGCATCAACTCGATCGAGGCCCTGCGCGGCAACCGCCTGATGCTGCGCGGCATCGGACTGAACGATCGCGAGCTGAGCATTCTCGGCATCAAGCACGCGGGCGAATAAACTTCGATCGAAAGCACGGGCCAAGCCCGCACTTTTGATGGATTTTGCCAGGCAAAATCCGATTTGATGCGCGCTGGCGCGCGGCAAATCGCGCCGGCCCACTTCCGGATAAGAAAGGTTTGGAGTCATCAGATGAAACGAATTTATGTCAATGAAAAATGGTGCCTCGGGTGCCATCTGTGCGAATATTACTGCGCGTTCGCCAACTCGGGCAAATCCTCGATGGTCAAGGCGCTCAAGGATCACAAGATCGCGCCCCGCATCCGCATCGAGGAGCGCAACAACATTTCCTTTGCGGTCAACTGCCGCCACTGCACCGACCCGCTGTGCGTCAAGGGCTGCATCTCGGGCGCGCTGACTATCGTGGACGGCGCGGTGCAGATCGACTCGGACAAATGCGTCGGCTGCTACACCTGCATCCTGTCCTGCCCGTACGGCGCGCTGTCCACCTCGAATGAGGGCGCGATCCAGAAATGCGAGCTGTGCGCCAAGAATGCGTTCGGCCAGCCGATGTGCGTGCAGGGTTGCCCGAACAAGGCTATCGTATACGAGGAGAGGTGAGCGATATGAACTATGTTATCATCGGCAACGGCACCGCGGCGGTCGGCACGATCGAGGGTATCCGCGCGGTCGATCAGAAGGGCACGATCACGGTCATTTCGGAGGAGCCGTACCACGTATACGGCCGCCCGCTGATCTCCTACCTGCTGCTCGGCAAGACGACCGAGGACAAAATGCTCCAGTACCGGCCCTCGGATTTCTATGAGAAAAACGGCGTGATCACGCTGCTCGGCCGCAAGGCGGTCAGGATCGACCCGGCGGCCGGGGCAGTCAAACTGGAGGACGGCATGTCCGTCCCTTATGACAAGCTGTGCATCTGCACCGGCTCGCGGCCGTTCGTGCCGCCCATGTCAGGGCTGGATACCGTCGAAAACAAAACCAGCTTTATGACGCTGGACGACGCCAAACATCTGGACGCCATGCTGGGCAGCGAAAACGACAAGCGCGTGCTCATCATCGGCGCGGGCCTGATCGGCCTGAAGTGCGCGGAGGGTATTTACCAGCGCGTTAAAGAGCTGACCGTCATCGACCTTGCGCCGCGCATCCTGCCCAACGTGCTGACCGAGGTTCCGGCCTCCATCATCCAGAAGCATATCGAGTCCAAGGGGGTCAAGTTCCTGCTCGAGGACTCGGTCGAACAGTTCGAGCCCACCACCGCCCACCTCAAGAGCGGCAAAACGATTGATTTCGATATGCTGGTCGTCGCGGTCGGCGTGCGGCCGAACACCAAGCTCGCCGCAGAGGCGGGCTGCGAGGTAAACCGCGGCATCCTGACCGACGCCTGCTCGGCCACCACAGTACCGGGCATCTATGCCGCGGGCGACTGCACCGTGTCTCACGATATTGCTGCAGACACCGACCGCATCCTCGCCATCCTGCCCAACGCCTATATGCAGGGCGAGACTGCGGGCCGCAACATGGCGGGGGAACAGCAGGAATTTACCAGGGCGATCCCGATGAACGCATCCGGCTTTATGGGCCTGCATATGATCACCGCGGGCTCGTACGACGGCGAAACCTATCTCGAGCACGACGAGGATCACTACAAGCTGCTCGTCACACGCGATAACCGGCTGGTCGGCTTTATCATGATCGGCGACGTGGACCGCGCGGGCATTTACACCTCGCTCATCCGTGAGCAGACCCCGCTCGACAGCATTGACTTTGACCTGATCCGCGAAAAGCCGCAGCTGATGGCATTCTCCCGCGCGGAGCGCGCGAAAAAGTTAGGAGGCGCACACTGATGACCACTGTACAGGCAGGACTGACCTATTATAAGCAGGTAAACGAGCAGGTCCGCAGCATCAACGACAATGAGATCGCGATCGAAAACGCGATCGGCCAGCGTTATCTCGGCTGCGGCTCGTCCGGCAAAACTATCATCATCCACGGCACGCCGGGCAACGGCCTCGGCCAATACCTCAACGGCTCGACCATCGAGGTTTTCGGCAACGCGCAGGAGGCGGTCGGCGACACGATGAACGAGGGCGATATCATCATCCACGGCAACGTCGGCGACGCCTGCGGCTATGGCATGCGCGGTGGACGCATCTTCATCGAGGGGGACTGCGGCTACCGCGGCGGCATCCATATGAAGGCCTATCAGCAGCACTATCCGGTCGTGGTGATCGGCGGCAAGGCCGGTTCGTTCCTCGGCGAATATCAGGCGGGCGGGCTGATCCTCGTGCTCGGCATCGGACAGGACGGCGCATATCCGGCAAGCAATTTCTGCGGTACCGGTATGCACGGCGGCAAAATTGTGTTAAGATGTGATAAAGCCCCGGAGGGGCTGCCCCATCAGGTGCTGGTGAGCGAGGCCACGGCGGACGACATGGACAGGATCGCCCCCTATGTGGAGGCTTTCTGCCGTTACTTCGGCGGGGACGCGAAGGCGCTGCTCGCGCAGAAATACCATGTGCTCTCCCCCAATCCGGAGGCGGGCTATCACCAGCTTTATACTTACGAATCCTGAAATCCTACGGAATCCATTTCGGAGAGGAGCGCAGCTTTATGGATGCGATCAAAAGCGAAGTCATACAATTTATCGAAGAAAACGATGTGAAGTTCATCCGTCTGGCGTTCTGCGATATCTTCGGCAACCAGAAGAACATCGCCATCATGCCGACCGAGCTGCCGCGCGCGTTCGAGCACGGCATCCACTTCAACGCCTCGTCCCTGCGCGGCTTCCTGAATGTGGATGTGTCCGACCTGCTGCTGTTCCCCGACCCGTCCACGCTGTCCGTACTGCCGTGGCGGCCGGCGCAGGGGCGCGTGGTGCGCTTTTACTGCGATATCCGCTACCCGGACGGCACGCCATTTGAAGGCGACGGCCGCCACCTGCTGCGCGAGGCGAGCCGCCGCGCGCGGCGCGCGGGCTGCGCGATCACGATGGGGACGGCGAGCGAATTTTACCTGTTTGAGCTGGACGAAAACGGCCACCCCACCACCATCCCGCACGACCACGGCGAGTATTTTGACGTCGCCCCGCTCGACAAGGCGGAAAACGTGCGCCGCCAGATCTGCCTGACGCTCGAGGAGATGAACATCCAGCCCGAGTCCTCGCACCACGAGCAGGGCCCGGGCCAGAACGAGGTCGACTTCCGCTATGCCGAGGCGCTCGAGGCCGCGGACAACTTCGTCACCTTCAAATGGGTGGTCAAGTCGATGGCGTCGTCCAGCGGTCTGTACGCCTCCTTCCTGCCCAAGCCGCTGCCCAGCGCCCCGGGCAGCGGGCTGCACCTGTCCATCTCGATCGTCAAGGACGGCAAAAACCTGTTCCATCCCTCGTTTGCGGACGCTGCGGCGGGCCGCAGCTTTGTCGCGGGCATCCTGCGCCGAGCGGCCGAGATGACTGCGTTCGGCAACCCGCTGACCAACTCCTACCTACGGCTCGGCGAGTTTGAAGCGCCCAAGTATATCACCTGGTCGCACCGCAACCGCTCGCCGCTGATCTCCGTGCCGCTGACGGGCGGCGGGCAGGCCAACCGCATGAAGGTGCGCGCGTTTGACGGCTGCATCAACCCTTATATTGTGTTCGCCCTGCTCATCCATGCGGGGCTGGACGGCATGGAGCAACGCCTCCCGCTCGCGCCCGCCTGCGACGAAAACCTGTTCACTGCACCGGACACGGTGCGCGCGCAGTACGAAGCCCTTCCCGGCTCGCTGTGCGACGCGATCCGCTGCGCAGAGGACAGCGCATTCATCACCCGGTATCTGCCCGCCAAGGCGCGCGAGGCATTTTTCGCCGCCAAGCAGGCCGAGCACGACCGCATCGCACTCGCGGACGACCGCATCGCTGCCGAGCGCATCCTCTACTTCGAACGGTATTGATCCACTTCGTTTTGTCTGTCAATACCTACTGTCCGAAAGGAGGGGACGCTGCTTGGAACGCATCCTGATCGTTTCCGCAACGGAAAAATCCCATACCATGCTCGCGCAGTTCCTCACCTCCTGCGGCGTGCAGGCGCAGCTGTGCCACGCCTCCTCAGGTGCGGCGGCCCGCCGCGCGCTGGTGGACGGGGTGTACGGCCTCGTGCTGGTCAACACGCCCCTGCCCGACGAATTCGGCCACGAGCTGGCGCAGACCGCAGCGCACGACACGCTCGCCGGCGTCATCCTGCTCGCCAGGGCCGAGATCGCGGACAGCGTTGCGGAACGCGTGGAGGACGACGGCGTACTGGTCGTGCCCAAGCCGCTCTCGCGCGTGGTGTTTACGCAGGCGCTGCGCCTGACGCGCGCCGCGCGCCGGCGTCTGACCGGCCTGCAGACCGAAAACCGCCGCCTGCAGCAGCGCATCGAGGACATCCGCGCGGTCGACCGCGCGAAATGCCTGCTGATCGAGTGCTGCGCCATGACCGAGCCCGAGGCGCACGCCTACATCGAGCAGCAGGCCATGAAGCGGCGGCGCACCAAGCGTGAGATCGCCGAGGCGATCATTCAGGGGGAAACGCCCGGATAACCGTCAATTTGTGCGATACCGACCAAAACCGTGCGCGCTTCTGCGACAAAATTTTCCCCCTTTTTTTCAATTCGGTAGAGAAATTTCCGCCGGGATATGGTATACTAATTGGTGTATGAGCGAAGGAACTTGTAAATCCCCGCTCATATACCATTTTTTATTTGGATCAAGGAGGGAAACCGCGTGAAGCTGTCCTTCACCAAGATGCACGGCTGTGGCAACAACTATATCTATTTCAACTGTTTCGACCAGACGGTCCCCGATCCCGGAG